>OGYB01000023.1_pt1 | contig 156254 bp, 115 predicted proteins | sample 1576421 | NCBI WGS metagenome assembly OGYB01 (sample SAMEA3541577, study PRJEB24748) | human gut metagenome | biome: human gut; feature: human-associated habitat; material: faeces | place: China | collected 2012
ACAAGTTTTTTAGTATTGAAGTAATTAATTTGTAAACCTATTTCAGGTAAAGTCACTATCCGGCAAGTAGTTATAATACCATATATTATAATAATAGAGTATCATAATATATGAGAATGCAATATCATAATATATGGTACAGAAGTATCACAATATATGGTACTAATGAATCATATATTATAATAATCTTACAGAAAAGTTACTTATTAGGTAGAAACAAACAGAGGGTATTTATTAGATAAATTAGAGATCCATAAAGACATAGTTCTAGTAGAACTATTTTAAAACAACGCTGCAAATATAGTATATTTTTTATTATCAATGCATAAATATATTAAAAGTTATCATTAAATACGGAGTCTGCAGTCCGTTGTGTTAATTATTAATTATTTAAAGATGGTAATACTCCTCTTTGCTTTCAGAAGCAATGAATGGCTAATATTCTGAAGCTTTGCTGATTGTGTGTTATTAGCCAACCATAGTCCTACTAGAACTATGTTAGCAACAGTACTAGTATTAATTATCAATAAAAAACACATGAATTACAGGTCTATTTTAAAGCAAAATCAACTATCATTGCTTTTAATCGCACTTGCTTTTCCTGTTTCAGTAACCGCATCTTCCCTGTATGCCACTACAGCAGAAGTATCTATTACACAACAGAAAAAAGCCATAAGCGGAGTAGTTTTCGACGGTGGAATGAATGAACCATTGATTGGAGCCAATGTTGTTATTAAAGGAACAACGAACGGTACGGTTACCGATCTGGATGGAAAATTCACACTAGAAGCCAATCCTAACGACATTCTGGTCATCAGTAGCATCGGATTTAAAACACTGGAAATTAAAGCATCTGAAGCTTCCAAAGGAAAAATAACTTTGAAGGAAGATTCACAGGCGCTGGATGAAGTTGTAGTTGTTGGCTATGGTGTACAGAAGAAAGCAAACCTGACAGGGTCAGTTGCTACTGTAAAAGCGGAGACATTAGAATCCAGACCCGTATCCAGCGTATCTGCTGCATTAGCCGGACAGATGCCAGGTGTTACGGCAATTCAAAGTTCAGGTCGTCCGGGCAGCCAGACCGGAACTATTACTATTCGTGGTAAAAACTCTGTCAATGCCGTAAGTCCTCTTGTTATTGTAGATGGTGTACCCGGAAGTATGAATACAATCGACCCGTCTGATATCGAGAGCCTGACTGTACTAAAAGATGCTTCTTCCGCTGCCATCTATGGTGTACAAGCAGCAAACGGAGTAATCCTTATCACGACTAAAAAAGGTAAAAAAGGGGAAAGAGCTCGCGTAAGCTATTCTGGTAATGTAGCTTGGGCAACTCCGACCATGCGTCCCAAATTCCTGGGATCAGCTGATTATGCAATGCTATACAACGAAGCGACATTAAATGATAATCCTAACAATCCGCTTCGTTTCACAGATGAAGATATCGAACTTTATCGCAATGGCTCCGACCCATACGGTCACCCGAACACAGACTGGTATAAGGAAACAATGAAGAAAAACTCCATTGAAACGATGCACCACTTATCCATCAGCGGAGGTTCAGAAAAGACCAGTTATAGCGCATCTGTCGGTTACACTCAACAGGACGGTTTGATAGACGCTAATAATTATAAACGTTTCAATGCCCGCACAAGTATCGATTCACAAATCAACAAATGGTTTTCCGCCGGAATGAATGTTTCAGGCTACCGAGGTACTCTGATGGACGGATGGAACAGTGTGGCTAGTATGACACAATTCACAAACCGCGCCACTCCGATTGAAGGTGTCCGTAATGAAAATGGAGACTTTCTTTACCACGGAAAAGACAATCCGGTCGCTTTATTAGGACGTGACGGCTTCAAAAGGACAATGGATCAACAAGTAAACGGAACATTGTACGGACAAGTCAACATCCTGCCAAATTTATCTGCCAAAGCATTATTCTCTATCCGTAACGACTTCCGCGACGAAAATGGTTTCAAGACAAACATTGTTTACGGTGAGAAAAACGAGGCCAACACCGGATTACGCGAAGCTAATGAAAAACAGACTTGGTGGAACTGGTATACCACACAGGTTCTGATAAATTATAATGAAACCTGGGGGAAACACGACCTGGGCTTACTTGCCGGTTTCGAACAGATCGACCAACGTTATAAACATTTGGAAGCAACCCGCAAAGGAGGAGGCAACAATGAGTTGCAGGAATCATTGAGTACGTTGGATGCTTCATCACAAACAAATAAGGAAACAGGTTACGAAGTTGCTCACCGTTCTTATTTCGGCCGTGCACAATACAGTTTTGCTGACAAATATCTTTTTGAAGCCAATGTCCGCATAGACGGTTCCTCTCGCTTTGCTTCAGGTAACCGCTGGGGAACCTTCCCTGCTTTTTCGGCCGGTTGGAGAATAACGGAAGAAGAATTTATGAAGAACGCCGATATTAGTTGGCTGAGTAACCTGAAACTGCGTGTAGGCTGGGGACAGACCGGTAACGAAGAATTGAAAGACGATGAAGTTTATCTGACAATTCCTTCTTACGCTTATGAAAAGTATATGTTTGGCAATTCCCTATATTCTACTGCATATGAAAGTCGCTATGCCAACAAGGATCTGAAATGGGCTACTGTTACCAGTCTGGAAGGAGCCATCGAAGCTTCTTTCTTGAATAATAAATTAGGATTTGAACTGGCTGGATATAAAAAATCGACCAAAGATATGCTTCTTTTGCTCCCTGTACAAGGTGTTTTCGGCCTGGACGCTCCCAGACAGAATGCCGGTGAAGTACGGAACACAGGTTTCGACCTGAGTGTATTCCATAATAACGTGGTAAACAAGGATTTCAGATATGACATCAATTTCAACTTGGCATATGTTCACAACGAATTGGTCGACCTGAAAGGTACTGAAGGTAAAGAGCCAGGAGACGGACGCGATAATTTCTGGTTCTTGGAAGGATATCCTATCGGTTCTTATTACGGCTACAAAGCTGACGGTTATTTCAACACAGAAGATGATCTGAAGAATCATGCCAAACGCACTGGAACAGAACAATTGGGCGACATCAAATATGTGGACCTGAACAATGACGGAAAGATCGATGCAGCCAACGACCGCGAAGTAATCGGCAAAGAATTCCCTAGTTGGACTGCCGGACTTGGTGCCAATCTTTACTACAAGAATTTCGACCTGTCATTCTTCTTTCAGGGAGCTTTCGATGTAGATGCCTATGTAAACGGTGAAGCAGCCTATGCTTTCTTTAACGGAGGTAAAGTACTGGAACGCCATCTGGATCGTTGGACTCCGACCAACCACGACGCATCTTATCCGCGCATCACGATGTCCGACCAGATCAACTACCAGCTCTCTTCCTATTGGTTGGAAGACGCTTCATATGTCCGTCTTAAGAATCTGACGGTCGGTTATAACTTACCAAAAACGTTGCTGGCCAAAATCAATCTGGAACGTGTGAAAGTGTATGTAACCGGTGAAAACCTGTTCACTATTACAGGTATGGATAGCCTTGACCCGGAATCTGCACCAAGCAATTCACGCGGCGGACTTTACTCAAATGTAAGAAAGATCTCTGTGGGTCTTAAAGTTGGATTTTAAATAATTAGTTTATCAATCAGAAATATGAAAAAGAATCTTATATATATAGCTATCTCGGCTGTTACACTGCTTAGTTTCAGCTCTTGTAGCGATTTCCTGGACAGAATACCACAGGACGAACTATCCGACGGAAGTTTCTGGAAAACACCAAACGATGCTAAAATGTTCATTGGAGACGTATACCGTCAGGTTATGCCGGGGAAATATAATGGAGATGTAGACGGAGATATTGACTCGGATAATGCCGTACACGGCATCAAATGGGCAGCCGGTAATGTATCGAAAGGTATCTACGATCCGGCAGATATGGGTTGGAAAGATGATTATAAAGCCATCCGGGCCTGCAATGTATTACTGGAAAAGATCGATCTGATCGAGAACTTCCCCCAAACCGACAAAGAAGCGACGATTGGAGAAGCACGTTTCCTGCGTGCCTTCACTTATTTCGGACTGATCCAGACTTTCGGTGATGTTCCTTATGTGGAAAGCACACTTGATCTGCATGACATGGATGGCATCACCCGTACCCCGGTTGACCAGGTATATGACAAAGTAATGGAAGACCTGGACTATGCAGCAACCCACTTACCTGCCCAATGGCCGACAAGCGATTACGGACGTGCAACCAAAGGAGCAGCCAATGCGATGAAAGCCCGTGCCGCACTTTACTTCAAACATTTCGACACAGCAGTCAATGCGGCTAAGGCCGTCATGGACTCCGGCGAGTACGAGCTGTTTGATGCCAACAATACCGGCAAATACGCTGAATTGTTCTGGGAAAGCCAGGAAGCCTGTAAAGAAGCTATTTTGGTAAGACAATTCAATGCTCCGGAACTAACGCATTACCTGATCGGCTGGGAATGTTTCCCGACATTAGGCTGGGGCGGTATCAACCCGACACAGAGCCTGGTAGATGCTTTCGAATGTGCAGACGGTTCTCCCATCACAAAATCGGAAACATACGATGAAACAAATCCGTTTAAAGACCGCGACCCTCGTCTGGAAGTATGTGTATTACATGACGGTGAAGTGATGTATGGTGTTACAGTAAAAACAGCTCCGCTTAAATCAAGTGGTAGCACAGGAGTGGCACAACATAACGATGCAACCGCTACCGGCTACTATCAGCAGAAATGGCTTGATCCGAGCATCGACCCTCAATCTACAGGGTGGGATATGGGAAAAGACTGGCACGTGATCCGTTTTGCGGAAGTGCTGCTTACTTATGCCGAAGCCAAAAACGAAATATCTGGCCTGGATGCATCCGCTTTCGAAGCTGTCAACCGTGTACGCCGCCGTGTCGGCATGCCAGAACTGCAAAACACAGACGCATCCAAACCGACTTATTGCGGCACACAGGATGCACTGCGCCAGCGTATCCGCAATGAATGGCGTGTGGAATTCGCACTCGAAGGCAGTAAACGCAAATGGGACATCCGCCGTTGGGGTATCGCCAAGGATGTACTGAACGCTCCGTTCCTAGGTATGAAATACAAACTCATAGACGATCCAAACGCTTGGGAAGGTGATAATGGTAAAGTATGTATCCTGTATCAGGGAGAGAACATTAAGCTGACAGGTAGCAAATATGAAGATCATAACTATTTGTTTCCAATTCCCCAATCTGAAATAGACTTGAATCCGGCTCTGACACAGAACCCGGGTTATGCAACCAAAGATTAAATTACTATGCAGGGACATCCAACCTTCCCGGGGAGGATGTCCCTCTCTTCGTATATAAGGCGTTCGTCCCTTACCGTTGACGACCACCGTCTCTCCCCGTTGACGATGACCGTAAATAACCGAGCATGCAATCAACACATGAAAACCAGTAATATTCGAATGAAGCAAATCTCCTTTTTCCTTTCCGTCCTACTCTTTCTACTATTCTTCCTTCTCCTGGAAGGTCCGATGTTTTATATACCTTATTATCACGAACAGCATCATCTGTTCCTTTTCACTCAAACCTACCTGGACAGCCATCTTTCCGCACCGGGACAGTTGCTCGGTTACCTGACCGATTTCTGCATACAGTTCTTTTATCTGCCGCATACAGGAAAGGGTTGGTTCGCTTTGCTGCTTTCTCTACCTTATCTTCTTAACGTCACGATCTGCCACAGATTAACCAGGAAACACGATCTCTTTCTATTGGCTTTGGTTCCTTCCCTCTGGCTCCTGATCCAATACCTGTCTGTCGATTTTCCGGTTGCCCATATTGTCGGGTTAGATTTTTGCCTGCTGGTTTATTGGGCTATCAGTTCCGTAAAACCGAACCGGCTGAAACTTATATTATTCATACCGGCTACTGCCATATTATATTGGATATGCGGATGGATTTATCCAGTCATTACGCTCATTATCATTCTTATCCCGATGTTATCCGCCTTATCTGTGACCGGATATATAACAAACAATAAATACCGTCTGGCTACCAACCTATTCAGCTTACTGGTCTACGCCGGAGGTACTTTCTACTTTTTCATCTTCTCGTATAATATGCGTGAACGGCTGATCATCGAAGCTGAAATACATCTTAAGGCCGGCCAATGGGAACAGGTAATGGACTGCTGCCGACGATACCGCGGACAAAACCAGTTAATCTTATATCTCAACAATATAGCCCTTTACCATATGGGTAAAATGCCTGACAACCTGTTCGACTATCCGCAAACGATGGGAGTACAATCACTCTATCTGCCCTGGAAAAGCGATAGCCGCCAAACCGAATACGGACATTATATCTACGAACAACTCGGCTATATAAACGAAGCACACCGCTGGGCCTTTGAAGCGATGACCGTATTCGGCGAAACAGCTCCAAACCTGATCAACCTGATCCGTTACAATATCGTCAACCACCGCCCGAAAGTAGCCATGCGCTTTATCCGGAAGCTAAAGCACTCTCTTTTCTACCGGAAACAGGCAGAAAAACTGGAAAAACATCTTTCTTCCGGAGAACTCACCGGCTTAAAGACCATCCCTTACGATAAAGATGAAAAAGTCCGCTTTGCCAATATTCTGAATATAGGGCCGGAGCTTAGCTATTTATGCGATAAAGACTCTACCAACCGGATGGCGTTCGAATACCTGATGAGCGACCTGTTATTGAGTAATCAGCTAGTCCGTTTTGCAGAGAACCTGAAACGGATACGCTCTTTCTCCTATCCGGCACTTCCCCGGATATACGAGGAGGCACTTTACACCTATCGACTGGGAGTAGACGAAGATACCTTCAACAAACTAGGCTTCGACATCAGCCCGGCCACGGAAGAAAGGTTTAAAGCCTATTACGCCCTTTACCAGAGAAAAGACAGGCAGGCACTGAAGAAGCAATTCGGTAACACCTACTGGTATTACCTCAACTTTCTCAGTCCTTACGGAAACAAAGTAATCACCAAGTAATCCCCCTATAAAATGAAATATTTCCCTCTTCATTGGCACATTGGCATACTAGCCTGTTGGCTCATTATCTCCGTTAGCTGTACTCAGCCCCGTATAACCCCGGAAGTACAGACCGACAAGGCGGTCGCCCTCTTCCCCGACTATACCGGAGTCACTTTCCCTTCCAACATAGCTCCCCCCAATTTCAGGATCTTGGAAGAAGGGGACGAATTCTACACGGAGATCGGCAATAAGGAAAATACCTATATTACGATCCGAAGCAAACAGCCATCCGTAACGATCCCCGCCGGGCAATGGAAAGAGTTGCTAAAGCATACAGCCGGTAATACATTCTTTATCCGCATATCTATCAGCCAAAACGGCAAATGGACGCAACATCCGGATATTACCAATGTGATTGCCCGTTCTGCTATCGACCCGTATCTTGTTTACCGGCTACTTTACCCAGGATATGAGCTCTGGAATCAAATGGGCATTTATCAACGTGATCTGACTTCCTATAAAGAAACACCGCTTATCGAAAACCAATCCATAGAAGAAGGGTGCCTGAACTGCCACACCTTCTGTAAAAACTCTCCGGAGACAATGATGATACACATACGCGGAAAAGCGGGAGGCACATTGATCCGCCGGCAAGGGAATATAGACAGGATAGAAGTCAAAGCACAGGAAATGGCAAACTCCGGTGCCTACGCATCATGGCATCCCGAAGGCAGATACCTGGCTTTCTCCGTCAACGAGATACAGCAATACTTCCACTCCACCGGCCCTAAAGCGGTAGAGGTATCAGACTCCGAGTCAGACCTGGTGATACTGGATACGGAAACAAATACACTGATCACAGACACTGCCGTCTACGGTAAAAAGTGGATGGAAACCTTCCCTGCCTGGAACTCGTCAGGAGACATGCTTTATTACTGCCGCAGCAAGGCCATAAATAAAAAGACCCCGTTGGATAGTATCCGTTACGACCTGTACAGGATCCCTTTCAATGCGACAGATGAAAGTTTCGGAACCCCCGAATGTGTTTTCAATGCTTCCGAAACAGGCAAAAGTATCTCTTTCCCCCGTATCTCACCGGACGGAAAGTTTCTGATGTTTACCTGTTCCGATTACGGAAACTTCTCCATCTGGCACCCGGAAAGCGAATTATATCTGCTCAACCTGGAGACTGGCAATATACGTAATATGGAGGAAGTAAACAGTAACGATGTAGAAAGCTTTCACACCTGGTCATCTACCGGCGAGTGGTTCGTTTTCAGCAGTAAACGGCTGGACGGATTATGGGCACACCCTTATATAGCAAGCTTTGACAGCCGGACAGGGATGGCAGGAAAACCCTTTGTCCTTCCGCAGAAAGATCCTGATTTCTACCTCGATTTCACGAAGACATTCAACCTTCCGGAACTGATTACTAAACCGATAGAATACAGAGAAGAACTGATCGACGGGTGCCGAAATAATAGAAGAACAGTAAGTTGGAAAACAAAATAATTATTATCTTCGTCCCCAATTAACTAACTACTAACATCAATTTCAATAATTCATGAAGAAAAAAGGATTAACATTATTAGTGGCAACCACATTAGCCAGCAGTGTATTGTTCTCTTCCTGTATCGGATCGTTCGGTTTAACGAACAAACTCCTGGATTGGAACAGAAACATCGACAGTAAATTTGTAAACGAATTGGTATTTATCGCATTCTGGATCGTTCCGGTTTATGAAATATCTGCACTTGCCGACGTATTGGTTCTCAACTCCATTGAATTCTGGAGTGGAAACAATCCGGTAGCTGATGCGGGAAGTGTTAAAACAATAGAAGGAAAAGATGGTATCTACACCGTTGAAACAAAGAAGGACGGATACCATATCCAGAAAGAGGGCGAAGAAAAAGCAATCGACCTGGTATTTGACGAAACAGACAAGAGCTGGAGCGTTGAAGCTGACGGAGAAGCAACCAAATTACTGAAGTTCAAAGACAACGACGAAGTTGTTATGTTCCTCCCCGACGGTAAGGAAATGAATGTCGAGCTGAATCAGGCCGGTGTTCTGGCATTCCGTCAAGTTGTTGAAGGATACTCTTTCTATGCTGCTAAATAAATAGCATTCATACTCATCAGGGGAATTGATAATTATCCAGGTGCTTAATTATCAGTTCCCCTTTCTTCAGACTATACCAATCTAAATAAATACAGATGAAACACTCTATTAAAAAAGCTGTGCTCGCAGGAGCATTCAGTTGCTTCCTTCTGGGGTCTGTACTGGCTGACGGTACGCCAACCACCCAGGCAACGAAGCCGTATTGGCAAGACATTCAAGTCGTTGCCGTAAACAAAGAGCTGCCACGCTCCTCGTTCATGACGTACGGGGATCGTTCTACCGCTCTTTCTTCCCGCTTTGAAAAAAGTCCGTACTATTCGCTGCTGAACGGTACATGGAAGTTCTTCTTCGTAGACTCCTATAAAGATCTTCCTGCCAATATCACTGATCCTTCAATAAACACTTCTTCCTGGGATGATATTACCGTTCCGGGTAACTGGGAAGTTCAGGGACATGGCACAGCCATCTATACCAATCACGGGTATGAGTTCAAACCACGTAATCCGCAACCTCCGCAATTGCCGGAAGCTAACCCGGTAGGTGTTTACCGCCGCGACTTCGAAGTACCGGCCAACTGGGACGGACGCGATGTATATCTGCATATCGCCGGAGCCAAATCGGGCCTTTACGTTTATGTAAACGGACAGGAAGTCGGTTACAGCGAAGACTCCAAGAATCCGGCCGAATTCCTGATCAACAAATATCTGCAACCGGGTAAAAACGTACTTACCCTGAAGATATTCAGATGGAGCACCGGTTCTTATCTGGAATGCCAGGACTTCTGGCGCCTCAGCGGTATCGAACGTGATGTGTTCCTGTGGTCGCAGCCGAAGATTGCCGTGAACGACTTCCGCGTGATCTCCACACTCGACGATACGTATAAAAACGGTATCTTCAAACTGGCTGTCGACATCAAGAACCATACAAAAGAAGCCAAAGACATTACCGTATCTTACGAACTGCTGGATGCTAAAGGTCAATCCGTTGCAACAGCCGACAATAAACTATGGGTAGGTGCCAACAGCATCCAGACAGCCTCTTTTGAGAAAGACCTGAACGATGTGGCTACCTGGAACGCCGAACACCCCAATCTTTATAAACTGTTGATGACAGTAAAAGAAGATGGTAAGGTGACAGAAGTCATTCCTTATAACGTTGGTTTCCGCCGCATCGAGATCAAGCCGATCGACCAGATCGCCGGTAACGGTAAGCCGTACACAGTCCTGTTGTTCAATGGACAGCCGATCAAGTTCAAAGGCGTGAACATCCACGAACATAATCCGTTAACCGGACATTATGTAACGGAAGAACTGATGCGTAAGGACTTCGAAATCATGAAGAAGAACAACCTCAACTCCGTTCGTTTATGCCACTATCCGCAAGACCGTCGCTTCTACGAACTGTGTGACGAATATGGACTGTATGTATATGACGAAGCGAACATCGAATCGCACGGTATGTATTATAGCCTGAGCAAAGGCGGTTCACTGGGTAACAACCCGGAATGGTTGCTCCCGCACATGGATCGTACCATGAATATGTATGAACGCAACAAGAATTATCCGTCGGTAACCATCTGGTCGCTGGGTAACGAAGCCGGTAACGGATACAACTTCTACCAGACTTACCTGTATGTGAAGAATAAAGACAAAGAATTGATGGACCGTCCGGTCAACTACGAACGTGCCCTTTGGGAATGGAATACAGATATGTATGTACCGCAATACCCGAGTGCCGGATGGTTGGAAGAGATCGGAAGTAAAGGTAGCGACCGTCCAGTAGCTCCTTCCGAATATGCCCACGCAATGGGCAACTCGACCGGTAACCTATGGGATCAGTGGAAAGCGATCTACAAATATCCGAACCTTCAGGGTGGCTGGATCTGGGACTGGGTAGACCAGGGACTTCTTGTTAAAGATAAAGACGGCAAAGAATTCTATGCTTATGGCGGCGACTTCGGTGTAAACATGCCTAGCGACGGTAACTTCCTTTGCAACGGTATCGTAAACCCGGATCGCACTCCGCACCCGGCAATGGAAGAGGTTAAGTTCAGCCATCAGAATATCGGCTTTGAAGCAGTAGACGCTGCTAATGGTGTATTCAAAATCACCAACCGTTTCTACTTCACCAACCTGAAGGATTATATGATCACTTATACTGTTAAAGCAAACAACAAGGTGATCAGCAGCAACAAACTATCTCTCGATATGGCACCGCAGGCTTCACAGGAAATAACAGTTCCGGTCGCCGGATTAAAACCGCAGGCCGGTGTAGATTACCTGGTTAATTTTGTTGTTTCTTCTACCAGACCGAACGGGGTTGTTCCTGCCGGTTTCGAGGTGGCAAAGGATCAGTTCCTGTTACCTATCACTGCTGACAAGGTGGCTTATAAGGCCGGTGGCCCTAAACTGACTGTATCTGAAGAAGGTGACAATGTGAAGGTTACTTCTTCTAAAGTAAACTTCGTGTTTGATAAGAAATCTGGTGTTGTCAGCTCCTATAAGGTAGGCGGCACGGAATACTTCAACGAAGGCTTCGGTATCCAGCCGAATTTCTGGCGTGCTCCTAACGATAATGATTACGGTAGCGGTAACCCGAAACGTCTGGAAATATGGGAACTGTCGAGCCGTAACTTCAACGTAACAAAGGCATCTGCCGAAATCGTCGAAGGAAATGCGATCGTCAATGTAGAATACAAATTACCGGCCGGTAATGAGTTCCTGATTACTTACAAGATCTATCCTGACGGTGTAATGAACGTGGCTACCCACTTCACTCCCGCCCATCTGGATGGCGTTAAGATCGGTATCTCCGAAGCGACTGCCACTGCAACATTCTCACCGGGACGTGATAAAGTGAGCGAACGCGATAAGATGGTTGTTCCCCGTATCGGCGTACGTTTCCGTCTGCCTGCTACGATGGATCAGTTGGAATACTTCGGACGTGGCCCGCTGGAAAACTACTGGGATCGTAAAGCCGGTTATATGATCGGACAATACAAGAGCACAGCGGAAGATCAATACTTCCCCTATGTTCGTCCGCAGGAAAACGGCCACCATTGCGATACCCGTTGGATCACACTGGGTGGTAAGGGCAAAAACCTGTTGATCGTTGCCGACGACGAAATGGAATTCAACGCAATGCGCAACTCCGTTGAAGACTTCGATGCAGGTAAAGCAACCAACCGTCCGTACCAATGGAACAACTTTACGCAGGAAGAAATCGACAACCGACCGAACATCGGCCCGTACGACAAACCTCGCCAGACCCATATCAACGACATCACTCCGCGTAACTTCGTGGAAGTATGTGTTGACCTGAAACAACAGGGACTGGCCGGTTACGATAGCTGGTATTCACGTCCGGAAGCCCAATACACATTGCCTGCCGATCAGGAATACAAATGGGGCTTCACTGTAATCCCCGCCGGAAATGCCGGCAGTGCACAAAAGAAAGCCGGCTTTAGCTACAAATAAGTAAAGCAATATTATAAGAAAGAAAGGGGACTCTGTTCATTCAGAGTCCCCTTTCTGTGTATTATGAGAACTGTTAAGTGCGTATTTACTACATCATGAAACTATACAAAGCTAGCCGTATATCCGAATAACGGAACACGTAGCCGGCAGAGAGCAGGCGGGCTGGATAAGCCTGTTGCCCTTTGGTGAGCAACTCCTCTCCTTCTCCATAGAGATAGTGAAATATTTTTCCAGGAATGGTCAGCCAGGCCGGACGGTGCATCACCTCGGCAGTCGCTTTTGCGAAAGCCCGGTTCGTCAACGGTTGGGGGGCAACCAGATTGATAACTCCGGAGAGCTCGTCATGGTCGATAATAAACTGAAGAGCATACAATACATCATCTATATGTATCCACGAAAAGCCTTGCTTACCGGAAGCGATCTTCCCACCCACAAAGAAGCGGAACGGCAACAACATCTTCGGCAGAGCTCCCCCATCTTTCGACAGTACCACACCGAAACGGGCAATAACCAGCCGCACATCCCGCGATAGCTTCTGGGCTTCTTCTTCCCAATGGATACAGACGTCGGCCAGGAAGCCGGTGCCTTCGGAAGTACTTGTTTCCGAATAGATACCCTCATCCGGGTAAATACCTACTGCGGAAGCGGATATAAACAATTGCGGCTTGACCGGCATCTCATTAATGATCGACACCAGTCGCCGTGTCGTATACACACGGCTGTTCTTTATTTTACGTTTAGCCCGGCCAGTCCAACGTTGATTAATGGTTGTACCGGCCAGATTGATCACGACATCACATCCGGAAAGAGCCTCTTTCAGCTTCTCATTAGTCCTGAGACGAAACATCGAATGCTTCAAAGGGACAACGATATCTCCCCTGCCGGAAAAGAAATCCGTCAGATGCCGTCCTATAAAACCGGAATTACCACTAATTGCGATCTTCATCTCCTTTTTAATCAATTTATGCTTCTCTAGTAGAACAACCTGAAGAAGTGGTTTGTTTTAATTGATTGGAGACGATTGTATTAAAGGTTGTAATTCTTCTTCAAAAATATCTTTACTGATAATACGGTTATGAGGAGAGAGTAACTGTCTTCTCCGCCGCGGAACCCCACAAGCAGAGAAGACAGAGAAAGGATATAAGCAGATTTCGCTTCATACTTATTTAATGACTTCTTTTAATGTATCGTGCAATTCTTCACCGGTGATATTCTTGGCGATGATTACACCATTAGGATCGAGCAGGACGTTGGCGGGGATACCACGAACACCGTACAATGCAGGTATTTCAGAGTCCCAATACTTCAGGTCGGATACATGTGTCCAGGTCAGCTGGTCGTCGGCAATCGCTTTCAGCCATTTGTCCTTGTTGTTATCGAGGGAGATTCCCAGGATGGTGAAATTCTTATCCTTATAGTCCTGAAATGCCTTCACGACATTCGGATTCTCGCGGCGGCAGGGAGGACACCAGGACGCCCAGAAGTCGAGCAACACATATTTACCACGGAAATCAGCCAGGGCAACCGCTACTCCGGCAGTGTCCGGCAAAGAGAAATCAGGAGCCGTCTTACCGATCTGTACATTCTCCAACTGGCCGATGATACCATCCAGATCCTTTACATAAGGACAACCGGCCAAAGCCGGCGATATCTTGGCGCGGGTAGCTTTCAACTGATCCAGCGGTAACTGGTAGGTGAAATAACGATACAGATAGAAAGCCGCAGCCGGAGAGTCCGGATATTTGCTGATCAGGCTGTCGATATCGAAACCATTCTCAAATACTTTGTTCTGATTTTCCTGGAAAACGGCATTCACGGGAGAGTTCTGCACGATAATCGTCTCACCGTCATTCCCGATCGTTACATCCATAGTGGTATTCTCAACAAAGAGCTGCACCGGATAATTCATATTCTCGGTGGCCAGGCCATACAGGAGAGGCTGATCCACTTCCCCCTTAAATGTAAACTTACCTTCCTTGATCTCGGCGGTATCTACATCGAAGAACATTTTATTACGGAATGATTTCAGGTAGATCTTGCCATCCGGCATATTCTCTACGACTCCGTTTATCACATAACCTTTAGGCGTTTCCTGGCAGCTTGCCAACAGGAATACGGCCATAACCATCATTAACAGTTGTTTCATTTGACGTTGTTTTTTTATTTAATACCGGGATGATGATATCTCCCTTTCTTCAGGCTTATCTTACCATACTCTATGGCGCGTACCGGGCAACGGTGAATGCAGGCAACACATTGCACACAGGTATCCGACCAGACAGGCTTCCCATCGGACAGCGTGATCGTGCCGGTTGGACAAACCCGTTCGCACAGGCCACAAGAGATACAGTCGTCTGTCACCCGAAAGGAGTTCTTCCCTATCGCAAAGTTAGTAAAAAGCGGATATACACAGTAGCTTTTCAGTCCGGGCAGGCTTCCTTTCTTGTATAAATTAACGTTTTTACCATCCCGGATAGCTTCGGCAATAGCGGCAACCGCCGAAGGGGCTTCTTTCAGTTTTTGCTCTTCCACCTCTTTACTGTCCACATCGAAACCCGGCAGCAGGATATAGTTGTTAGGCATAATGACGGAGTAACTGGCGGTCAGTGTGATACCTCTTTTCCCCAGTGCTTTCCGCATTATATCTGCGGTGTAGCCACATTCATCCCCACAGGTGGAGACGGAGTAGACCGGTTGCTGATCGTAGCCGGTCAGCTTCAGCCGAGAGATAAAGCGGGCAACAGGAACAGCCGGCCCCCAGGAGTGAACCGGGTAAACGAACAGCACTTTCTCGTCTTCCCTGAGCGGGCAGACAAATTCCTTTTTACCTGTTTTTAACTCCTTCGCAATCGAAACTACGGGCTCTCCCAAAGCAATACCCAGCGTATCTGCCACCCAACGGGAGTTGCCGGTTCCTGAAAAGTAAAATATCATACGCGTATCTCTTATTAGCCCACAAATGTAAAAATAATTCAGAATTAATATCTTATCTTTGCCAGATAAGAAGAACTAAAGCAAATAATTATGACAACAATGGACTGTGCTTTTATTACTACATCTCCACATCCCAAACCCCAGCACTCTTCTCCAACTCCACGAGAGCCGTACTGTAATTAAACAGCGTTTCTATATACTGAGCCTGTACATCATCATACGTTCGTTGGGCATCCAGCACTTCCAGCAGGGAAACTTCGCCACGGTTATAGCTATACACTTTCCCATCGATCACTTCGCGGGCGGCATGGAGCATCCCCTTCTCGTAATGGCCGACCTGTTCGGTTAGCGACCGGTAACTGCGGTAGGCCTGCATCACTTCATTTTGTACCTGCAATAAAGCCTGCTGATATTGCGTCTCCGCCTGTTGCTCACGGAAACGGGCAGCACGAACGGCTCCCTTATTAAAGTTCGAGAACTTCAGGGGAACAGCAATCCCCGCCGTCACCCCGGTAAAGGGAGGAGCCGGAGCCTCTTCGTTATGTACCCGGGCATTCTTACTGACGGCGATGGAAAGATCCACATCCGTATTCCGTTCCCGGCGCGCCACCTTCAAAGCACGGGATGCCACCTCTTTATTCTTTAGCGCAGCCACCAGGTCGGCACGGTTGACCGAAGCAGTAGAAATCAGGTCGGCAAGCACAAAATCACGGGGTGACAAATGCAGGGAAGCTTCCGGAACATATAAAGTGTCCTGTGCAACCGCCCCGGTCAGCAGGTTCAGGTTGGAAAACGCATTATGCAGATCCGTTTCCGCCTGCAACAGTTCATTCTTCAGAATGCCGGCTTCCAATCGGCTTTGTATGGCATCGATCTCCATGATCTTTCCCAACGCGAAACGGACACTGTCGCTCTCGGCAAGCTGGCGAATATTATCGTACGCATTCTGCTTTACCTTATACAATTCATATTGTTTCAACGCTTCCAGATAAGAGATCGTTGCATCCGCACGCAGGTTACGGAAATAATCGGCTAGCAACGCCTTCGACAGTTCGCTTTCACTCCGTGCCAGGGCGATATTCGCCCCACGTTTCCCGAAAGAAAAGGTCTTGCTCAACTCTACTTCCACCCCTTCTCCCATCTGCAGGTTGTTGTTCTCGTTATTGAAATAAGAGACAGAGAGATTAGGATCGTTGAATACTTTCGAAGCAACCACTTCGGCATCCGAAACATCCACATTCAGGCGTTCGGCCGCATATTCCAGGTTACCTTCCGTCACTTTCTGCATATAACTGCGATAGGATAAAGGAATCATTTGTTGCGCCCCGGCGGAAAGGCATCCGCAAAGCAGGCACATTGTAATATATTGTCGCATATCTTCTATTCTTTTTATCTATACTTTCTAATCTTTTGCTTCAGGAGATACCACCTCTTCATCCAGGTAATGCTTTTCCACCAGATAATACAAGGCAGGAAGCACATACAGGGTAATAACAGTCGCAAACAGCAAGCCATACACGATGACGGTTGCCAGCGGACGCTGTACATCGGAACCGATACCCGTACTCAAAGAGGCCGGCAGCAAACCGAGCACGGCCACCGTTGCCGTCATCAGGATCGGCCGGAAACGGTGTTTCGCGCCAGTTATGATAGACTGCTTGAAACCGCGGTCACGACTGCGCAAGTCATTAATATGCGAGATCATGATCACCCCGTTCTGGATCGCCACACCGATCAAAGCAATAAAACCGACGGCAGAAGACACATTCAGCGTCATACCCCGGACATTCAAGGCCAGCATACCACCGAAAAGAGCCAACGGAACGACACACATCATCAAGGCGGCCTGACGGAATTTACCACAGGCGGCAAACAACAGCAGCAACATAATACCCAACGCCAGGGGAACCACTGCCGCCAGACGGTTATAGGCACGGTGCTGGTTCTCGAACTGTCCCGCCCATTGCAGGTGAACGGTATCATGGTTATAGTTCACTTCCTTATCGATCAGCCGGTTGGCCTTATTCAGAAACTCAGTCAGGTCTACGCCGCGCAGGTTGATATGGATGGTCAGATGGCGCCTGTTCATCTCGCGGGAGATGGTACTGGCTCCGGTCGTCATCTTCACCTCTGCCACCTGCGAGAGGGGTATCTTTGCTCCTGCCCCATTCGTAAGCAACAGGTTACCGATACTTTCGGGCGAGTTACGGCTGGCGTCGTCGAAACGGCAGATCACATCATAACTTTTACTTCCGACAAAGATCTGCGAGATCGCCTTTCCACCGATTGCCAACTCGATCATATCGGCTACATCGGAAAAGTTAAGGCCATACTGCGCGATACGGTCGCGGTCGGCAATGATCTGCAACTGCGGAAGTGGCGGTTCCTGGTCGATAGCGACATCGGCGGCTCCAGAGATCGTACGCAACACATTCACCACCTTATCGGCGATATGGCGGGTATCGGTGATATCATCGCCATATACCTTTATGGCCAGGTCGCTGTGTGCACCGGCTATCTGATCCATTACCATGTCGATGATCGGCTGCGAGAAGCTGACGGTATAACCCGGCATAGCCGAAAGCTTTTCCGACATTTCCTCGATCAGGTCGGCCTTTGTCTTACCGAACTTCCAGGTATCGTAAGGTTTCAAACCGACTCCGCATTCGATATGGGAAAGGGAGAAAGCTTCGGCTCCCTCATCGTCACGCCCGACCTGGGTCATTACATAGGAGACTTCTTCAAACTGTTTCACTGCTTTACGCAATTCGGCTCCCATCTCCTTCGACTTCTCTATGGAGATACCCGGCGGCAACTGCACCTGTATCCAGATCGCTCCCTCGTCGAGCGGCGGCAGGAAGTCTTTTCCTACCGTATAACTCAGCACACCGGCAGCCACCAGGATAACGAGTAACGGCATCAACACGCGCTTAGGTTTGTCCAACAGCGCGATGATCTGTTTATGGTAGATATCCCCCAACTTCTCGAGCCAGCGGTTGTGATAAATCTTGCGCGGCTTGCGGTAGGCATAGAAAGCCAACCCCGGAATCAGGAACAAGGCAACGGCCAGAGCACCCAGCAAGGCATAACCTACGGTATAAGCCATCGGGGTAAATAGCTTCTTCTCGATATGCTCGAAAGCGAACAAGGGAAGATAGGCTGTGATAATAATCAAGGTAGAGAAGAAGATCGGGCGAGCCACTTCGGTTGTACGCCGCAGGATGGACTCTTCGGTCAGCAACTCGTCCGGATGCCGTTCTCGCTTCTTGAGGACAGTTTCCATCATCACGATCGCCCCGTCTACCAGAATACCGAAGTCGATCGCTCCCAGCGAAAGCAGGTTAGCCGGAATATCGGTCAGTTGCATCAGGATAAAAGCAATCAATAGGGATAACGGGATGGTGAGCGCCACCAGCAATGCACCACGCCAGTTGCCCAGGAACAGGATCAGCACCAGCACGACCAGCACCATTCCTTCGAACAGGGTGTGGGAAACGGTATGCAAAGTGGTATCCACCAGATTGGTACGATCCATAAAGACATGCAGATGGGTTCCTTTGGGAAACGTCTCGTTATTCAGTTCGTCTACCGCCCGGTGTACCCCTTCGAGCACCTGCGAAGGATTCTCCCCGCGCAGCATCTGCACGATACCTTCCACACCGTCGGAATAGTCGCGCACACCGTCGAAGAAGCCTAATACGCCTTTCCGTTCCAGGTTACCGTATTTCAGCGTCCCCAGATCGTCGAGGTAGACAGGTATGCCGTTCTCGGTCTTGATAACGATGCGCCCCAGATCCTTCAGGTCTTTCACAAGGCCGATACCGCGAATCACATAGCTCAGGTCGCCACGGCTCAACATACTGCCGCCGGCGTTTACATTGTTCTTTTCGATCTTCTCGGTGATATCGCCCAATGTAACGTTATATTGTTCCATCTTATGCGGGTTCACCTCTATCTGGTATTGGGTGGTGATACCGCCGAAGTTGCTGACATCGGCAACGCCTGTTACCTGCTTCAGACGGGGAATGACTACCCATTTATGTAGGTCGGTCAGTTCACGTATATCGAGTTGGTCGCTTTCCAGTACATAACGGAAGATCTCACCGGTAGGCGAAGTCAACGGGTTAAGTCCCGGCACGGCATCATAAGGCAATTCTACGTCCACCAGACGTTCCTGTACCCGCTGGCGAGCCCAGTAATCGTCGATGCCGTCATCGAAAACCAATACGACTGTCGAAAGGCCGAAAGTATTTTTGCTTCGCATCACGTTCAGTCCCGGCATACCGTTCATCGCCCTTTCGATAGGGATGCTTATCTGTTGCTCAATCTCCTCTGCTGCCAGGCCGGGCACTTGCGTTACGACCTGTACGGTAGTATCGGCGATATCCGGATAAGCGTCGATCGCCAGTTTCGTCCATGAATAGTATCCTACAACGGCAAGAAACAGGAATAGCACGAACATCAGTCCCCGCCGATGTATCGCAGTATAAATTATCTTTTTCATAGCGTTTACCGGGCATCAAGTAAATAAAACGCTCCGGTAGTCACGATCGTATCGCCGGAAGTAAGGCCGGAAAGGATTACCGTCTTACCACCTTCGCTGACGGAAGTCGATACCTTTTGTTTCCGGTAGCCATTGTTACCCAACGACACCAGCACGTAAGCATTCTCTTCTTCCTGAAGGATCGCAGAGTCCGGGATACGGATCATTTCAGCGCTACGGTCGCACAACCGGACGGTTCCGTACATGGCCGGTTTCATCAGGTGCTCGCTATTATTGCATTCGATCAGCACTTCCACCGAACGGGTATCTTCGTCCAGCATCTCGCTGATATGGTAGATCTTTCCGGGAAGGGGCCGGTCGGGCATAGCCACCAGGCGTATCTCCACACTATCCAGCGACTGGATCATTCCCATATCCTTTTCCTTTACATGGGCGGCGACCCACACCTTGTCGAGATTAGCGATAACGGCTACCGGCTCGGCATCCTCGCGGATATACTGGCCGATCACGATACGGTCGGTCACTACCTCCCCAGCTATCGGCGAACGGACAATCAAAGGCTGACCCAGCACCAGTTCCTCGGGATCGATCTGAAATACTTTCAAGGCGGCGACAGCGTTCTCGTAATCCTTCTTCTTCAGTTCGTAATTCACTTCGGCTTCTTCCAACTCTTTCTGTACACCTACTTTGTTCTGCAGCAGGTCTTTTTCGCGTTTCAGGCTTTTCAAAGCCAGCTCCATCTCCTGCTTAGCCTGGTAATAGCCTTTCCCCGTCTCAAAGAAGGAAGGGGAACTGATCTCAAAGACCGGACTCCCCGGCATCACCTTCTGTCCCAACCGCACGAACGACTTCGAGATACGCCCGGCAAACGGAGAAGCGATCTCCGCATAATCGGAAGGAATAGCCCTGACTACCCCCGAGGTGGTAAACTCCGGACGATAGGCTTCCTTTTTCACTACGTCTGTTTTCAACCGGGATAAGATCGGCGATTTATCCCCTATTTGTATCGTGTCGCCCCGCAAAGTTACGGCAATAGCAACCTCATCGTCCTGCTTGTTTGAGTTGCAGGAACATAATACCATTGCCGGAAGCAATAGCATAAGTAATTGTTTCATATTGTTGTTATATTGTATTAAATAATTCTGTTTTCGTTACGAATAGATTATTTAATACAAAGGCGGGGCACGCAGGCTGAGATTGCGTACGAGACGTACAGGGGTTATATACCGGTGTTCCTGAATAAACACGGAGAGAAGTACCCAGGCTGTCGCCAGTACAAAGAAGAAGGCGGCCGCTTCCACCAGCAGATCGTCCAGCTCCTGTATCGTATTGAAAGCGGACGAACTATGTGAATGATGCGGCAATCCGTCCGCACCTGGCAGGAACGGATGGGAGTGGGTAATCGAATAGGTCGGGAAATAATGGGTATGAGTGAACGCAGTGCCCCCTACATAGTAGCTCACAAAGAGAACTACCAGCAGATATTTTGCTATGGCATTGCAGATAGATTTCACACGCTCCCGATTTTGTCACAAAGGTATTTATTTATTTTGATTATACTTTTACAAAACTGTAACGATTATATTATTATTTCTTGCTTTTCATTTGGTGCGCATTATTTTTATCCATTAATTTGCAAGACTTAAACAAACACTTGTATGAAAAGGACTATACTTCTTTTTGCAGCCGTGGCCTGTATGGCCGTATCCTCGCTGCCGGCACAGGATGCCGCTGTAAACAAAATCATCGAGACCGGACGTACCGATAATCGTGTAATGAACCATCTGGATATCCTGACCAACCGTTTCGGTGGCCGTCCTATCGGCTCCGATGCGTATGATAACGCAACGGAATGGGTAGCCTCCAAGTTCAAAGAATGGGGACTGGAAGTTGAATTGCAGGAAGCCGGAACACTTCCGGTTGGTTTCAACCGCGGCCCGTGGTTTGGTAAGCTACTCGGGGAGCAGGGAATGGAACTGCACTTCGTCACCCCTTCCTACACTTCCGGCACAAAAGGCCTGCAACGGGGACATGTACTGCTGGAACCCCGCACACAGGATGAGTTCGACCGTATCAAAGGCCAGCTGAAAGGTGCCTGGGTCTTGGTGAACGGAACGAATGTTGGATGGCCGATCGACCGCTCCGCTGCCGCCGACTCTATTCGTAAAGGCATCATTGCCGAAAACAACGAAACAGCCCAAAAGAACCGTGAGATCATGACGGGTAACTGGGAAAACAAGACAAACAATCCCCTGCTACCGTTAAAAGAAGATATCCCGGCCCTGTTCTATAAAGAAATGTGCGAAGCCGGCGTGCTGGGTTTCATCCAGTCCGCCCCTGTCCCACTGCGTGCACTCTACGACAAAAGCGTCGTATTCAATCCGGATATGACAATCGAGACATTACCAACCGTACCCGACATCAAACTGGATGAACATCAGTTCGCCACCATCAAACAGATGGTAAAAGAGCGCCGTTCCTTCATGCTTGAATTCGATATACGCAACCATTTCCGCATGGGTCCGGTGAAATATTATAATGTAATCGGTTCTATCAAAGGAAGCAAATCCCCCGGCGAATACGTTATGCTTAGCGGGCACCTCGACTCTTTCGATGTCGGCACCGGCGGAGTCGATGACGGCTCAGGCATTACTCCCGTTATGGAAGCTGCCCGCCTGATCGCCACATCCGGAGCCAAACCCAAGCGTACCATGTTATTCTGTGCCTTTGCCGGTGAGGAATTTGGTTTGCTCGGAGCAACAGCCTGGGTGAAAGGTAATCCGAAGAAACTGGATAAGATAGCCAACCTCTTTAACCGCGATGGCGGCCCAACGCCTCCGGTGGGTATCAGCGTACCGAAAGCAATGTATGATGATTTCGTTAAGATTTGTGCCCCTATCCAAAAGGTCAATCCTGAATATCCGTTTGAAGTGAAGGAATCCGCTCCCCGCCGTCAACCCAAAACACCGGGTGGCACGGATGCTTCCGTTTTCGCTATCGAAGGTGTACCGACTATCGGCTTTATGGAAAAGGATACAAAAGGGTATAACTTCAGTTACGACGAGATCTGGCATACCGAACGTGACCTCTACACCAAGAGTATCCCCGAATATCAGGAACATGCCGCTACCGTCATGGCTATTGTCGGCCTGGGCGTTGCCAACCTGGATCATCAGCTATCCCGCGAAGGGCTTTATCAGAAAGAAGAATAAGGTTTGATCAGCAAGCCATAAGAATCAAATAAGGCAGACGCCCCTGGGCATCTGCCTTATCTCTTTTACGGTTGTAAACTTTTTTCGATACATGCACCCGGTTATGACTTACCGGACGTCCGTGATTCTCGATTTCCGCTTCGCGGCTACCTTTACGGTTGGCCTTGATGTACTCGTCCAGCGGAGAGACTTTCTTTTTCTTCTTCATAGCTGTACTATTTAATTACGGCTACAAAGATACAATTATTTTTCCGGATATTGTCTTTTCGGATTTTTCGGGAACCAACCTTTCAGCACGCGTTCTTCCTGTTCAAACACTTCTTTGATCGTCCAGAACGAAGAAAAGGCAAATACACCGCAGATCGCCGAGACAAAAACGCTCTCGATCAGTAAAGAGGCAACCGTTCCTGCAATCCCCAAAATAAGGAAAATCCACCAACATTTGGTTCCCCAATAATATTCAGCCTTCACAACTACCGGATGGAACAACCCGATTATCAGAAAAGTAGCGATCCCAATCAATAGACCGTCAAAATTTATCATATCCATAATATTGTATTGTTTTATATAAAACAGTTTGATCTGTCCCAACAAAGATACAAAAATCAACCGTCATTCCTCATAAAATATATCTATCCGGATATAAAGCATACACATACAAAAAAGATCTGCTAACAGATTACCGCATCACAAAAGAACTAAATATCAAGAAAAAGGCTGTATCAGCCGGAACCAAAGTCCTTTTGATACAGCCTTTCATATTAATCAGCTTCCTTTCGGAAGGAGCGAAAAACCGTTACTGAACGATAACCTTTTGTGTTTGTACTCCGTTAGCGTTACTTAATCTGACAATATAAACGCCTGCCGAAACAGCCATCTGTTTCTTTTCAGACAGTTTACCCTGCCAGATCACACGACCGGTCATATCGGAAACAAGTACCTGTATAGTCATCGCGGGTTCCAGAACGATAGAACCATCCTGTGTATATACGCGGGTTCCGCTCAGGATATCTTCGATTCCTGTCGGAACAGATACGGAAATCTTGCAGGTAGCAGTGAAACCACCGTCATTGGTTGTTGCCGTAATTGTTGCAGTTCCGGCTTTCAGAGCTTTTACATTTCCTTTTGTATCTACGGAAACAATATCCGGGGCACTGCTACTCCAACTAACTCCTGTATCTGTTGCATCAGCAGGAGCAACAGTTGCCTTCAGGGCTAACGTTTCATTTACGGCCAATGTTTTGCTGGTCGGCTCCAGAGTAATACCTGTTACATCTACTGTCGAAGGATCGGGATCAGGGTCAGTGCCGGGATTGGGGTTATTAAAAACAAAGGAGACAGCAACTTCCACATTACCACTTTCAGGTACTATATATTCTGCCCCGCTCTTGTAATCACTTCCACCAATGGTTGCCGATGGCTTATAATTAGCAGCTGTCGCAACATAGGTAACAATCAGTTTATCACCTTTAGTAACACTGGCACCAGCCACAACCTCACTACCATTCAACGTCATAGTAACAGTTCCCTTTTCCGGATTTGTTATATTGACATTCAAGGTACGCAAGGTTACACCCTCAGCTTTGGTGACTGTTACATTCGTAGTCAACACTTCGCTTTCCCTATAATTGGCATTGGCTGGAACGAATTTAGCTTTCTGATTGCCTGTTTCTGTCATCTGAACAGTCGGGTCGATCCATACGAATGAACCGTCTACATCAGCCGTACCGGAAAGAACGGACTGTGCTAAAGATTGTCCTTTCAAGATCGGAGTAGCAACTGGAACTTCAGCTGTAGCCTGTTTTTGAGCAATCGTGAAGGAACCGGCCTTCTGATCGATCACTGCACTATAAATTGCATCTGCCGGACGGCTTACATAAATATCGTATGTGCCGGCATTGATCGGAGTAGAAGTGGCAACACCGCCCTGTTTGAAGGCTATTGACCAGTTATCTGTTACTGCACCTGTACCACCTTTAATTGCAGGAGTTCCGGTTCCGTAAATCGTTCCGTCGTAAACAGATTTGTCTAAACCATCCAATCCGGGGAATACCGGAGAAGACTTTGCAGCAAAAGTAGCAGAAACAGTAATACTTCCCTCTGCCAATGTCAGTGTTGCTTCCGTATCTGTTTGGTCGCTAAGCGTACCATTGGTGACAGACCAAGTTACTTTAGCAGCATGTGCAGCATCCGGGGTAGCTACCAAACGGATCTTTTGTCCTGCATACAAGGTTGTACCGGAAGAAAGCACAGCGCTACCATTCAAGACAGCCAAAGAACCGCCGTTTACGGTGAATTTCACATTCGGGCTTGTACTGCGGGTTTGCAAACCACCCCAGTCAAGAGTTACTTCTGCCGGCTTCGTACCTTTGCCGGTAAGGATAGAGAATGTTGACTTCTTAAAGTTTTTACTTGTCGGGGTAAAGATAGCATTGTGAATAGGAGCGTCATTTCCTACACTTCCATTTTCCCAAGCATAACTTCCTAAATCCGAATTTGGATTACTCTCTAAATTACCACTACTAGCCGTTGGTATAGCAACCCCTTTCATATCGGCAGCCAGGATAACAAGTCCACCTTCGATTTCCTGCGACACTGCGGCATATACATCATCAGCATCACGGGTAATGATTACCTTGTATGCTTTTTTATCATAGCCGGCTGCATCCTGGGGAACAGCATCATATGTCACAGTAAAGTCACCGATACCTGCCGGAATTGTCTTTACAACGAATTCTTTCTTATTTCCATCGTAAACAAATGTTTGCGGTGTCTTATCGATAACAATCGTTGCCAACTTGCACATAACGGCTTTAACTTCTGTAGCAGCTGTTACAGTAAAGGTTCCACCGTTAGCGATCTCCTTGCCGTTCACGACTAAAGATAGCAGCTTGTAACCGGCAGCTGGCGCAACGCTGGCTGTAAGTTTTGTACCATATTCTACTTGATCCAAATTCAACGTTCCTGCTTTTTCAACTGCGAGCGCGAGTGTGATAGTCGCATTATTTCCAGTCGTTTTCACAGCAAATGTTTGTTTTTCGAAAGCAGCCGTGATAGAAACAGCAGCAGATACTTTTATTTTACCTCCTGTAATAGAAGAACCATTATTCTTTATACCATCGCTTGTCAGCTTATATCCCAGATCCGGAACAGCCAGCACACTGACATCCGTACCAGTTTCAACCGATGAACCTGCATTGATCGCATTACCGTCCTTATCATACAACAGAATCTTACCATTCTGAACAGCAGGAACTGATACAACAAACTGATCTTCAAGCTTTGCCGTAAATGAAGCAGTAACCGTAAAAGGTTTGTCTACCGTAACGACGCCATTGCTTATCACTTTGCTGTCGGAGCAAGTCAGCGAACCTACATACTCAGCAACCGGTATCGCCTGTACAGCCAGTTCGGAGCCTTGTTGTACGGATATAGTATTCGAACTTCCGGAATAAGTTATTCCGTTCACAGATACACTACCGTTCTCACCGGCTGCAATCGTAACCGTATGCATAATAGGTTCAAAGATAGTAGTAATCTCTTGCTTTTCTGTTACGCTCAGTGTTGTTGCTGCATCGGCATTCGTTTTATAATTAGCATCCGGATGATATACGAGAGTCAGCTTACTACCTTTCAGGTAGCGGTTGGCCGCATTCGCCTCTTTAATTTCTACACTACCGTTTTCACATTTACCGGTAGTAACTGTGTAATACTGCTTAATTGCTTTCGTACCGGAGAAAGTATATGTAGTCTTTGCCGCACTGTAAGTAGACAAGTCAGCAGGAGTAAAGACCACCGGATAGGATTGTTCACCTTCCTTAGCAACAGTTGTCGGATCTTCCCAGGCAAAAGTTCCGGCAATCTCTTTTTCTTCTACCATTGCCTTACCTCCGCTCAAAATAGAAGCGGAAAGCGTCTGTCCGGCTTCGATGGTAGAAGCAGTCAAGGTAGTATTATCAATTGTCGGAGCGTACGTCTTCTTCTCTGCTTTATAATCGCCACCATCCATTGTGATAACCAATACCGGAAGATCACTTCCAGCCAAGCTTTCATTAGTCACCAACCAGGCATCACTACATCTGATTGCAATCGCTTTATCGGTAAGAGTCGGTTTAGATGTATTATTAAGAGCTGTCAAGACTGCTTCATTAGTTACTGCCTGAGCATTGATCGTCCCTTTTTCCATCGAGATCCATGCATCGGCAACTCCGTCAGCGCTTTGGGTACTGCTATATACATATTTTTTGTCCGTCATATGGATATAATCGGCAAAGCAATTGGTATAGGTGTTTGCATTGGCAATAGCCGTTTCGTTAAAGTTACTAACAGCAGGTAGAACAACTTGACCATCTTCTTTTTTATCTAAGGTATACCCGTCAGCCATAATAATAGCTGTAGCAGTCCATTTCTTATCGGCAGTTTCCCCTTTAAACATCGTGAAAGTATTGCCGGTAACAGTATATGTAGGATTTGCATTAGTTGGAAACAGGACGATACCGTTTACTACCCATTCTTCGGTATGTCCGGCTTGAACGCTACCTTCAAGGTTACAGTTTGTGATAGTTGCCTTTTGGGCGATTACACTGATTGCATTCTTTTGCCAGTATTTAGTACCGGTACTTTCGGTTTCAATATTTAAGTTGTTCAGTATTACGCCATCTGCTTCAATTGTAATGTTACCTTTGAGAGTCGCCTTTTGACTGGCATTGACAGAAGTCAACTTAATCGCTTTTGCTATCTGCAAAGGTGATTCTAATTCGTATGTAACCGGCAATAAATTGATTGTCGCATTGGCGGCAGCTTTTTCTATCTGTTCTTCCAGCGATTTGGCATCGGTTGCCATAGGCAATCCTTCGTCATCGACAGTCACCCACTTGCTATCAACGTATCCTTCCTGATATTGACGATATACATTCCCTTTAGATACAGTATACGTTTCACCTTTGATTGTCAATTTGTCCTTTTCTTGATTTGGAGTTGTTCTGGAAGTTACAACAAGTTTTTCTCCTTCTTTCATCGTAATCTGACAATCATTACCGATAGTGACCGTATTAGTAGTCGGTATAGAGTAGTCTTTTACCTGAGAAAAATGTACATTTCCGTCATGCTCTCTACCAAAATCTGCATGGTTCCATCCTAAAGAAACTACTGCTCCTCCTGCTTCATTCGCCCCATTTGTACAATTGAGTTCCGAATTGGTAACGGTTACTACGTTATTATAGGAACGGATATCCAATATTGCTGAATATTGAGGGTTAATTGTATTGTCACCAATCGCTATTAGCGTACTGTTTGTAATTGTTGCACTAATACCGTTGTATTTTTCCTGCAAAACTATTACTCCATAGTTTTCGTTAGATAATATCTTGCTTATCAATGTAGCATTATTAACAACGATTTCTGTTCCGGTAGAGGCAATTTCCCCTTTGGGGTTACTTAACCCTCCGTTGGCTGTTGTCATAACGGCCGCCCATCCCTGTATAGTACCACCTTCAATGCTTATCTTTTGTCTTTCATTACACAGACTGATTGCATAGTAAGTTACATCTATATTCGTATTCTTTGTATAGACTTGCGCTCCAACGCTTAATATATTAAATCCTCTTTGCGCCTTGTCTATCACACAATTTGTTGCTGCAACAACCGGAGTTTCTGTACCAGATGCAGTACCGACCGTTATTGCTTTATTGTTGATATTATTGGGGGTTAGATGCAATTCCGACAGATTCACTTTTGCTCCATCGGTTGCTGTTATATTCATAAGACCGGTAATTGTTGTTCCACCTTCCCCGCTTCCTGCTCCAACAATGTCGATCGCTCTGTCAATAGTCAGATCTGCGGCATAGTTTCCCGGTGCCAGGGTGATGGAAGAAACGTTCTTGTCTGCGACTGCTTTCTTTAATTCATCAGCTGTCAATACCATACTTTTTCCGGCAACAAACTTTGCCGAAGGTACTTTCCATGTAGTCGTATAGCTATCTCCGAAGCTGTACGAATTAAAGATAATCTCTTTTACATAAGACATTTTACAGTCCGGTGCATCATAGCTGTTGACTTCTACATTATTAATATATTGTATGATCTTTCCGTTCTGATAGCTTATTTTTATCGTATAAGTACCGGCAGTGACAGGTATGTTTTTATCGGCAGGGATATCTTTCCATTCCCCGCCGTCTGTCGATACCCAGTATTGCCATCCTTTAGTCTGGGTACTGTTGTCGATATTAAATTGCAGGATCGACCAGTCAGCGTTCACATCCTGTTCATTAAAGACATTTAGCCATAAAGATGTTCTTACACCATTTCGTTGTAATAAGTCGTCGGTTAACTGCAACTGTGTTTCGACAACCCAGTTGTCGGTCATGGTCATATTGGTTTGTGCTGTCTTTCCATGCCATGAATACCAGTTGTTGTTGGGTTCGGTTTTCGTAGAGAATGTGATCCAGTCGCCAGTGATATTCCAGCTTAGAGGTTCTGTCCGGTCATTTTCCCAACTTCCTAATGTACAGGATTGATAGATAGGAGATGTTTGCGCCCATCCGCAATTTGTCGTCACACTTAGAATGACGGCAAATACTGTTAGTAATATTTTATTCATTTGCTTGTATCTTAATAATAGTGTTGAAAATAAATTTCCTATACTCGTTTGAGTTGTAATCAATAAGGTTACATAAAACGGGGGTCTTCTCTTTCGTTTCTTCTTATTTCATAGGCAATACAACTTGAGTTCCATCAGTTCCCGGAGTGGATGGTTATAAAAATAAAAGAGGCGTAGGAACTGTTGAATATATCTTATAGTGAGGCCTTCGACTGCCCTAGATAGTGATATAAACAACAGCCCACGCCCTTTTATCTTGTCTATACGCATGGCTAGCATGAGTGTACATAACAAGGAAAGGTACGTGAGCGTTCAGTTGTCTATTATCCACTATCTATGAAAGTGTCGAAGTTTTACTATAAGGATAATATCTTTAAACGCTTCTCGTAATCAATAAGATGCACAACCATGTATCGCTATACTAGTGTGCAGGGGCAAAAGTAGAGAGAACCGCCTGAATATGCAAACAAAAGTGAAACTATTTTATATATCCATTGAAAACAAGGAAGTGATGGTATAATCATTGATTTAACCAAACAATAGAATAAACAGGTGTATTTATCAGAAAAAGTAAACCGATAATATTTACTATATATATTTTGAAAAAACAACTATCACACTATCACGATTCTACTTTATACCATAATAATCAATGTTTACATAAGTGATGGTTACTGTTTTCAACTATCACTCATCTATCACCAACTATCACTTATCTTGTCCTGAAAAACAATACATGCCTGTCTTATTACACAAAGTACACTACTAATTATCAGATATATAGTTATAAATACCGCTTGACACCCGGGTATCAACCACCCTGACACCCGGGTGTGAGCATCGTCAACATGGGGGTGTAAAACAGGTTGAAATGCGGGTTTTAGAAACAATTAGTAAGTATTTTGATGAAAAAAACTTACCTATTCAGTGTAAATATATAAGGGGAAAGATGAATATGCAGATGGAAAGAATCTCCTTTTAACGGTGTTTTTGGGAGATAAAAACGCTGTCAATAAGTTAATATACAGTTAAAACAAGGCATTTTGTGATAGTTAGTGATAGATGAGTGATAGTTGAAAACAGCAACCATCACTACTACAAGCCTTGATTATTACAGCGTAAAACAAATTCGTGATAGTATGATAGTTAATTTGCCGAAACAATATAGTAAGCAGGCTTATATCCATAAAAAAAGCATCCCTTGCGGAATGCTTTTTTATATGCATTTAAATATTTGATAAATATCTAACTTATTGTGCTTGTGCAGGTTCTTCAGCCGGAGCTTCTTCTGTAGCAGCAGCCGGTTGCTGAGCTGTACCGAAGTTAGGTGCTACCGTATTCGGATCGATTGTAACAGCTTCGTTTACCTGTTGTTTGATTTCAGATTGAACAGTTGTTGTTGCTCTGGGGATGAATGCAGTAATAACGATACTACAAACAATAACGAAACCTGCCAGGCCCCAAGTTGCTTTTTCAAGGAAATCTGTGGTCTTACGTACACCCATAATTTGGTTAGAAGAAGAGAACCCCGAAGCCAGACCTCCACCCTTTGAGTTCTGGATCAATACTATCAGGATCAATAGTAATGACGCAATCAGGATCAAAATAGAAATAAATACGTACATCTTTGTTTTATTTTTTAGTGTTAATAATCAATTTTTCCAAAAATCTTATTTGGTCTGCAAAGTAAGCATTTTTTTCCGGATAATTCAAATATAAGTTTTTAATAATTTGCAGAGCTTTCTCATATCGCTTCTGTTTAACATAAATATGGGCTAATGTCTCGGTAAAATAAGAATCATCTTCCAGAGAACGAGACTGTTCCTCCTCCTCTGGCTTCAAAGGCGAAACCGGGTTGTCTTCACCCGGCTCCAGGTTAATACCCAGGCCACTGCCCGGCGCCCGCTGTTCGTCATTCTTAATGAAAGAATCGATCAGATCGTGGTGCTGCAATTTAACGGACGGATCTTCTTCCTCCGTTTCGGAATCCTTTGTCAGCGACCAGTAGATATAATCCGACGAAACGGATGGCTGGAATAATAATGTAGAATCTGTTGCCTGTTGCTCCCCTTCACTTTCACGGTCGGCAAGGAAGGCTTCAATCAGAGAAAAGGCGTCGGCTGTTTCTGTTTCTTCGCCCGACGCAGTTTTAAGATGCATACCGTAACGCTCCCCTTCTATCAATGTAAATAACTTTTTCCTGTCTGGTATATAGACAGCTATTTTCCTCAATTCGGCGGCAAAACGCATATCGTTCAATACAGCCAGATTCTTCAGGTAAAGCATCCGGGCTATATGGAAATAAGGATATTCGTCCACTATCTGCTTTAGTTGAGGAAGGGTTTCCTTCGTCAGCAGAGAGGGATTTTCTATCAGTTGATATAAATCTGCCGCTTTCATTTTTTACCAGTTCGCTACTGTTGCATTATAAATCTGATCGACTATTTCCTCTATAATGAGCGGACATAACTCCGGTTCTACATCCTGAAGCATTCGTGTTGCGTCAAACTCCTGATAAGCGGAGAATGTCTGTTCAAAATCTTCATCCGGGTTCGTACGGTTCGAGTAACGCACACGTACCGTAATCGTCAACTTCGTTTGTGAAGACCAGGCATCTTCCTTGACTGCCATTGGCGTCAACTGATAACCTGTTATCTCACCTTCCAGTTCCAGGTCGCCATTATCGTTGACCAGCTGGAGACGTGTCTGACGAATATATATATCCTTCAGTGCTTCGGTAAACTCCTGCGATAGCTGCGGGTAAACCAAAGGTGCCTGGTTAGGGAAATCCTTGATCGTGATGGTCTTTACCTTTGTATAGTCGATAGAAGCTCCATTGAACTTATAGGAGATGGAGCAAGCAGTCAGCACGACTCCTATCAGCAGGCAAAGCCAGATCACATTTTTTTTCAACATATTATTCCAAATTATATTCTTTAATCTTCCTGTAAAGCGTACGTTCCGATATCTTCAGATCGGCGGCGGCATTCTTACGGCGGCCGTTATGCTTTTCGAGTGCTTTACGGATCATTTCTTTCTCTACCTCTTCCAACGACAAGGTTTCCTCCTCTTCCACCGCTTCCACTTCCTGTATGGAAGAGGTATGAACCGGATGAATAGGATGTGCATAGGTTGTCTCTTCGGCAACCGGCATCTGCATCTTTCCTCCCATTATGTCGTGGACAAGCTTCTTCAGCTCGTTCACATCTTTCTTCATATCGAAAAGAACCTGATAAAGGATTTCACGTTCGCTGTTGAAGAATTTCTGGTCGTTATCCTGCTGCTTGACCAGCACCGGATATTTTTCCATATTCAAGTCAGGAAGATACAAACGCAAAACATCAGCTGTTATATCACGGTTTTCTTCAATGACAGAGATACGCTCTGTTATATTCTTCAGTTCACGGACGTTACCCGGCCAGCGGTATGCAGTGAGCAACTGGCGGGCTTCATCATCCAGACGGATCGACGGCATACGGTATTTCTCCGCACAATCGCCCGCAAATTTACGGAACAGAAGGATAATATCATCCGGGCGTTCACGCAAAGGCGGAATCTGGATGGGAACCGTATTCAAACGATAATACAAGTCCTCGCGAAACTTTCCATCGGCCACGGCCTGTATCAGATTCACATTTGTTGCAGCCACGATCCGCACATTCGTTTTCAGCACTTTGGAAGAACCGACCTTAATGAACTCCCCCGTTTCAAGCACACGCAGCAAACGGGCTTGGGTTGGTATAGGCAACTCCCCCACTTCATCCAGGAAAATTGTTCCGCCGTCGGCTACTTCAAAATAACCTTTCCGGTCGGCCAATGCCCCCGTAAAAGAGCCTTTTTCATGCCCGAACAATTCGGAGTCGATCGTTCCTTCAGGAATGGCACCGCAGTTTACGGCTATATATTGTCCGTGTTTACGCGGACTGTTCTGATGTATAATCTGTGGAAATGTTTCTTTACCGACACCACTCTCACCGGTTATCAGGACAGACAAATCTGTCGGAGCCACCTGGAGAGCCACATCGATAGCCCTATTCAGGCCAGGGCTATTTCCTATAATTCCAAAACGTTGCTTTATTTGCTGGACGTCTAGCTTTATCATCATATCTGTTGAATATCTGTAATTATTTCAGTTTGTCTGCCAAAATTACAAATCTTAATTCAAATTCCAGCTATCCGAAGTAGATTCTATCGGCGGTTTCTCATTTTTTAGCACCATACGTCCTGTTGAACAGGAATTCGGCAAGCGCAGTATCGTCGGTAAACTTCTTTATTTCCTCCGGTGAGATCGGTTCCCCGATATAGACATCGACCGTTTTACCTCTTTTGTTAAATGCTTCCGCCGGAATACGCAGTGTACGGATCTTCCAGCTTATATTCCCCAACCAGTAAAAGAAACGGGAATTAAGGAAATCAAAATAAACAGGATAAACAGGTACATTCGCCTTCTTTATCAAACGGATCACACTATGCGTCCAGGGTAAATCATGGATCTCTTTATCTTCCTTATTATAAAAAGAAATGGCTCCCGCCGGGAAAAAACCCATAGGATGGCCTTCTTTCAGGCGCTGAAGAGAATAACGGACACCGTTTATATTAGCTGGATTCGGCCCGTTGCCTGTCGAGTCGGGCATGACCGATACAAAATTATCCTTCATGGCTCCGATCTTTGTCAGGATACCATTTACCATTACTTTGAAATCCGGACGACGGGATGCCATGATGTCGATCAGCATAATGCCGTCCACCGAACCGATCGGATGGTTGGAGATGGTGATAAATGCTCCTTCCGGTAAGTGATCCAATACCTCTGCGTTGTGCAGATTATACCTGATATCAATCAACGGATCACTTAATAACGCAGAAGTAAAAGCCGACCCGCGCAAATGGCAATTGTTGGCATGTACCCTGTTTACTTTATCTACCCCCAATCCTTTAATTAATAATTTGCCAAGGAAGGTGCCTATACGGCTTTTGAAGAACGGGGCAGCTTCCTGCAAATCATTAATGTCTACTACGCTCTTTTTCATACTTTTTTATTCTATAAACGATGCGCACATCTTTTCGTGCTTTCGCATAGCCAGCAATAAAACAATGTTCAATACTATTATTTCATACAGGAAATAAATCCAGACTTCCCCTATCAACACAACGATAAACATAACAATCGTACGTCCGTTGAATGTGAGTAGGTCTATATAACGCATTAACTCACGGCTTTGTTTACGGAAAGCGACCCGCACGTTTTCTGGAATATCATCCCCGTATTTAGCGTGCAGGCTTTGCAACATACGCTGCAAAGCGGGAGTTGCCTTCACCTGAAGTAAAGTATATCCTCTGTAAAGAAAGTAAAATGTCTTATTAATTCCGAGCTTCATCTCTTTATGGCGGGCTATCACCTGTTCCAGCGATTGGAACTCGGCTCCTTTATCCTTGCTGATAAAATAAAGATGAAGTGTTTTGTAATAGTCGGTAATATTAGCCTGTACCAAGTGGGAAAGCCCTGATAAAACGGCCAAAGCGAAGAACCAGTGGGTTCCGTAATCGTGTGACAGGCGCAGGGCGAAACCTACATAAATAGATGCGAACCATATATCACCGGCAAATCCGTCGAGTATTCGTCCGATAGCGGACTTTATACCGGTCAGGCGGGCCAGCTGCCCATCCACGCAATCGAGGATATTGGCAAATACCAATAACAATATACCACAAATATTATAGACCAGATTATCATGGTAAAACATAAAACCTACGGCCGCTCCAACAAAGATAGAAATTACCGTTACCATATTCGGGGTAATTCCTGTACCACGCAACATACGAGCTATACGGAAACCGATCGGACGGTAGAATGCCCGGTCGACAACATTTTCTGTTTCTATCGATTTCAGCGATGCTTCGTATTCCTTATCCAAATTACTCATCTATTTATTATTTATACGAATAACCGCCGTCTACAACGACCACTTCGCCATTAAAATAACTATTTTCAATTAACATCTTATATACTTCGGCCAACTCATCCGGATCGCAAAAGCGACCGAGAGAGACCTTATTCTCTATATTCCGGCGTATCTCCGCAGGTTTTGTTTTCTGCCATTCCGTATCCACAAATCCGGGAGCGACTGCATTCACACGCAGTTCGTAAGGCGTAAGGAACTTAACCAGATTCTTCACAAGGGCATGCACCGCACTCTTTGTCACCCCATAAGCAAGAGAAACCGAGTGAGGTTGGATTCCCATCAGGGAGCCCGTAAAGACAACACTGCCTCCCTTATTTATCCGGCCAACGATACGTTGCAAGAAGAATACTGGAAAATGTACATTGGCAAAAAAGACCCGTTCCCAGTCTGCAAGCGACAGATCTTCAAAAGAGTCGCGACAGGTCAGGCCGGCATTAAAGACTACTGCATCAAGCCGTAAATCTTTTGCCTGCAGATAAGTATATATTTTTTCTATGGATTCTTTATCCGTAACATCAGCCTGCAACACAAATACCTTGATCTGTAATTGCTGCTGCAACTCCTCACAGGCTTGTTCCGCGGCGTTCGCGTCTGAAGCATATGTAAGCACAAGGTTATACCCGGCTTTACCTAAACAGAAAGCCACCGCTTTACCTATACCTTTCGTTCCACCGGTAATTAAAGCATACTTTTCCATGAGTCGTTTTTATTCTTCTCCCTGGCCTTTTACAGTTGCGGGTTTAGCGTGTCGTTGATATTTCAGATTTTCTTCATAAGAGTCATGAATGGTTTTCTTCAGGTTGGAAGAAGAAACCCCTGTTCCGTACGGGAAATAAAAAACCTGTACACCCAGATCTTTCAGATAATCATATTTACCATACCAGTCATCGCCTACAACAAAAGCATCGATATTCAGTTTCTTTACTATTTCCGTATGATCCAACGTATGTTGCGGTATGACAATATCCGGAGTCTTCAACGCTTCGATGATCTGAAGACGTTCGTTGAACGGTATAATTGGGTTTGCCTTATAAGAGGAGACTAACTCGTCCGTACTCACACCAACAATAAGGATATCAGCCAGACTACGGGCATAATTGATCATCCGCAGGTGATTATAATGGAACATATCAAACGTTCCTGAGGTATATACGATCGTTTTATCTTTAAACATAATTCATGTTGCAATTTGAAACCACAAACTTACGCAAACTTTTCCTATCAAAAAAAGATTGAAGTCAAAAAGCGTAATACGAACCAGATTATTATAAAAAACAACAGGCCCGAACAAGTCTGATTTATAATAAATATCCCCCGGAATAACTGTTCCGGGGGATACCTTTCTTTATCTTTATTTACTGGGGACAAACATCCGTATCGTCGTCCTCCCTGGTAAGGTCGAGTTTTTCATTATCTCCGCCTTTATCAAAGTATTGCTTACGAAGCGGATTGGCTGTTGCTTCACGGAAAATCAACCGATTCCGGTAAATATCCAATGCGGCGTACAAAGCCTGGCGGAAAGACTCCTCAGAGGCTAAATTCTGCCCGGCAATATCATAAGCCGTTCCATGTGCAGGAGATGTACGTACAATAGACAGGCCGGCTGTATAGTTTACGCCATCGTCCATTGCCAGTGTCTTGAACGGAGCCAGTCCCTGGTCGTGATACATAGCCAGTACACCGTCAAACTTATCGTACATTTGCGAACCGAAAAATCCATCCGCTGCATAAGGGCCGAAAGACATGACACCTCTTTTCTCCGCCTCCTGCATAGCCGGAATAATGATCGTTTCTTCTTCCTTTCCAAGCAGGCCGTCGTCTCCGGCATGCGGATTCAATGACAAGACAGCGATACGCGGCTTAACGATTCCGAAATCCTGTTTGAGCGATTGATTGAATATGCGCAGTTTCGACACAATGTCCTCCACCGTTATTTTGGACGGTACTTCCGACAAAGGGATATGCCCGGTCACCAAAGCAACCCGCAAGTTATCCTTCATCAGGATCATCAGGGCTTTCCGCCCTACTCCGCCAAAACGTTCTTCCAGATATTCCGTATGTCCCGGAAAATGGAACTGGTCATTCTGGATATTGTGCTTATTAATAGGGGCCGTCAGCAACACGTCTACAGCTCCCCGTTTGAGGTCGGCTACCGCTGCTTCCAACGACAGGAAAGCGGCCTCACCTGCTATAGTCGTCGACTGTGCCAGCTCCACCTTAGTTTCATCATCCACACAGTTAATGATATTCACGCGGTTTATACCGGCATCTTCAGCCTGAGAGATGATGTTCATATTCACAGGGGGCAATTCCAATGCTTTCCGGTGATAAGCTGCGATCTTTGACGATCCGTATATGATCGGAGTACAAAGTTCGGCAACCCTGGCATCCGAGAATGTTTTCAATATCACCTCATATCCGATGCCATTTATATCTCCGTGGGTAATGCCCACCTTTATCAATCGTTCTTCCATGTATTATGTTTGTTTATTTCTTACTTTCCGGAATATCCAGCTTTTCTTCTACCGATTTATCGAATTCGCCCGGCAGACGAAGTGTGTATAAAGCGGCTTCGATACGGCGGATAAAATTACGTTTATCTGTTTCAGGAGCAAATACAAAACCTTCGGCTACCACTACGCGGTTGTTCTTTTCGTCCAGACGGACATGGCTGACGAACGGCCCTCCCATCATATCGCCGACCATCTTCCACAAACCACGCATTTCACCGCAATATTTTCCGTTTACAGTGATCGGGGTATAAGTTACTTCAGCACGGGTTTCGGTGGCCATATGAGACTCAGGGAAAGCGCCCGGCAAATTCACCTTCAATACGGAATCACGTTTAGCTATCAGATATTCGGCTGTAAACGTATTCGGATCGGAATAAGGGAATGTATATACGATCAGATCCGTACGACCTGTATTGGCATTATTGGACGCCCAGAAGAAATCGGTCGTATCCCGATAATAAGTCATGTTGGCAGGCGCATTCAGCATCAGGTCATATTTATCCTTCAGGTTTTCCATGACTACCGAACTGTAATCTTTCTGCAACTGTGCTATGGCGCGGTTCATTTCTACCTTTACAAAGAAATCGACCAATGCCCTCGGATGTTCTTGCACATATTCGAGAATAGCTTCCGGAGAAGGTGCATTCAACGTTACTACAACCTGTCCTTTTGCCCAACGGTCGTTTTCATAATTGACTGATACCTTTGTATAAATAGCTGGATCGACGTTTACAATCAAAATATTACGTACAAAAGTCAATAACCCGTCGAATTGCGAAGGATCTACATAAGTTATTTTTAATGCAGGTTCAGATTGAGGAAGGCCTGGGACATCAGATGTCAGTTCTTGCTTGATAGCCTTTCCCGAAGGGCCATCCCTGTTTGCTTTTTTCATTACGACAACAACCTCATAAGCGAGGCCTGTGGCCCGTTTTCCAACCGGCCCTGAGCTACATGCTCCCAGCAATACCAGAAACATCAAAAAGCTGATCAGTAAAGAAATCTTTTTCATACCCATTCGTTTTTAATACACAAATATAATTCTTTTCTATTAAATGACTTGTCTTCTATCCGTTTTGTTGCTTTTTAGCAGTGGATAACATTCCGCAAGCAGCAAAGATATCTTCCCCTCGTGAAGCCCTGATCGTACAGATTATCCCGGCATTATTCAGTGTATCACGAAACACCTCCATTCTTGCCCAATCCGAACTTTCCAGCGATACACCGGGAATAGCGTGAAAACGAATCAGGTTAACCCGGCAATCCAATGTATTCAATAAACAAATCAGAGCTTTAGCATGTTGCGGACTATCATTTAAATTTTTAAAAACTATATATTCGAAAGAGACACGACGTTGATGAGAAAAATCATATTCCTTGATCATATCGATGAGACTCTGCGCCGGATAAGCCTTTTCCACAGGCATCAGCGACAGTCTTTCTTCATGAAACGGAGAGTGGAGACTTACAGCCAGATGGCAGTCGCTTTCCTCCAGAAAACGTTTTAAGCCTTTTGCCACACCGATGGTCGAAACGGTTATTCTTTTAGGACTCCAGCCATAACCATAAGCAGAGGTCAGGATTTCAAGTACTTTAAAGAGTTCATCCACATTATCCAGCGGTTCCCCCATCCCCATAAAGACCAGGTTAGTCAAACGATCGGATTCGGGAAGTGATTGTATTTGATTCAATATCTGGTTGGCAGTAAGATTCTTTGTAAACCCCTGCTTGCCCGTCATACAGAACAGGCAATTCATTTTGCATCCCACCTGGGAAGATACACACAAAGTGGCACGATCGTCTGTCGGGATATAAACGGATTCGACAAAATTACCGGGGCCGGCTGCAAATAAATATTTTATCGTTCCGTCTACAGACTTCATACAGTCTATGGGAGGAACTGCTCCTACTTCGAAAGACTCTTCCAGTAATGTACGTTTAGCAGCCGCAATATTGGTCATTTCAGCAATAGAGGTAACTTTCTTCTTATACAGCCAGTCAGCTATCTGCTTAGCAGCATAACCCGGCAAACCGGTCTCTGCAGCCACCTCCTTCAACTCGTTCAGCGTCATGCCCAACAATCGTCTTTTCTCTTGCATTGTTTTATTTATATAGCGATTAATCCGGCACAAAGATAAAAAAAGCTGCCGGACTTTTTGGAATAAGTCCGGCAGCTTTCTGATAAAGGTATCGTTATTACCTTTTGTTATCTTTATTTATTTAGAAGAAACGTACGCGGTTATCTTCTACTTCTGCTTTATTTACCAATGACTGGATAGCCTGGAATCCGAAACGATAAGCGTTGGAAGCATCCAGCGTACGGATTTGTTCAGCTTCATTGAATTCTTTAGCGTCTTTGTTTCTGTCATATACTTTGAATACATATACGCCATTGTTACCTGCTACAGGTTCGCTTACCTGACCTACTTCTGCAATTGAAACCATTGCATTCATTTTCGGTTCTACACCGATACCTGCGATACGACGTGTACCGAAGTTGATAAACTTAACAGAGTCAACTCTTGATCCCATTGCATCCGCATAAGCTTCAACAGAAGTCAGACTTTTAGCTTTCAGGTCGGCAGCGATCTTTTCACCTTTCTTCTGAGCAGCGATCTCGGCTCTCAAAGCCGGAGTAACAGAAGCAACTGAACGGTAACCTTCTTTCAAAGTACCTTCAACGCCTGCAATTACAAATTTATCATCACATTCGAAGATTTCGGAGATTTTACCTTTGTCGTTCTGGAATGCCCAACGGATCACCGGACGAGAATTCTTAATACTTCCCAACGTCTGGTTGTCAGCTGTAACAGTTACACCGGAAATCAGGTTATAGCCTGCTTCTTTAGCAGCGTCATCCAACTTAGCCAAATCGCTGTTCTTTGATACAAACTGGTTCAACTCGTTATAGATATTGCTGTAAGTCTTAGAGCTTGGAGATACTGTCATGTCAATATCAGCAACCTTATACTTATTTACGTTATTCGTTTTTTCAGTAACCTTTACAAGGTGAGTTCCATATAAAGATTTAACTTTTGCGATGTTGTTCACCGGAGTTGAGAATACGGCATTCTTAAATTCTTCATTTACACCTCTCAATGCAGTAATTTCAGTAAACCATCCCAGTTCACCACCATTTTCAGCAGCCTGGTCAGCAGAGAATTCTTTTGCCAGCTCAGCAAAGTTACCACCATTCTTCAATACGTTCATCAAGCTATCGGCCAAAGCTGTTGTACGAGCTTCGTCGCCTGTGTTTGCCAACATGATGTGACTAACTTTTACAGAGTCGGGAGCGACAGTCTTGTCTACCAACTTGAACATTCTGTATTTGTCGTTGTCGAATACAGGGCCATAAACCTCACCCACTTCGGCTGTTGTTGCAAATTGTTTCATTTCCGGATCGAATGCGTTTTCTGTAAAGAAAGCATCCATATAAGGAACTTCTGAGTTTTCATTTACTATATCAGCCACCTTTTCAGAAGTCTTAAATTCTTCTTTCAAAGATTCGATATCTGCACTAGCCTTGTCATAGTCTTCCTGGCTCGGACGGATATCAACAGCGATATATTTAATTACTTTACCTTCTTTTTGTTTGTAAAGTTCTTTGCGCTGATTGTACAGTTTTTCGATTTCGCTCTTGCTAACTTCCACGGTTGAATCGGGGATGCTTGCATACGACTGCATAGCATATACGATATCTGAACTTTCTGCAGCGTCATTAAATGCTTCTTTAGCATCCAGAACGTTAGCAGAAACTGCTTTGCTCAACAAGGTGGTATATTTCTGTTCCAGACGCTGACGTTTGATGTTCTTTTCCCAGAACAACCAGAAATTACGAGCCTGGATCAACTGTGCCTGTTGTTCTGCAGGATAGTTTGCAATGTTATCATCATCGATCGATTTCAGGAAGTTCAATAATGCTGTCTTGTCAAACTGTCCGGTCTGCGGATTAACGAACATCTGCATCTGTTGGATCATCGGTGAAATATTTTCACCCTGTACCATGTCAAACAGTTCTTCCGGGCCGACCTGCATACCTAATTTATCAGTTGCTTCGTCCAATACGATTTCCTGTACCATAGCGTCGAATACGGACTGACGGATCTGATTCATGTATTCCTCAGGCAGACTACTTGAACCTGACTGCATCTTATACATTTCAGTCATTTCATCAATACGTCCCTGATAATCCTGAATTTTAATTACTTCCCCGTCAACCTTAGCAACTCTCTCCTGAGTTTGTCTGAAATAAGTAGAACCGGAGTTCAAAAAGTCTCCAATGATAAAAGCGAACAATGCCAAACCCACAACGAGTACGAGCAGTCCTGCTTTGCTTCTGATTTTTTCCAGCGTAGCCATTTATCGTTATTTATTTTTAAAGTTTATATTTTACAGTTTAAGGGCACGAAGATACGAAAAAAAGGATTTGTTACATCTTTTATTTCATTTTTTTTCATTAACCACCCACTTTCATTCGCACAAGTTCTATTTTTGTCGCTGTCACTTTCATTATTTTGAAAGTATACTTATCTATTACGATTGATTCATTCAATTTAGGAAATTTTTGATAGAAATGTAAAATATAGCCGGCTATCGTTACATAGTCGTCCGATTCCGGCAGCTCCAGATTGAACTTCTCATTCAACGAATCTATCTCCATACGGCCAGATACGAGATACTCGTCATCCGATACTTTCCGGGCGACATACGACTTCATATCATGTTCATCTTCAATCTCTCCGAATATTTCTTCCACAAGATCCTCCAATGTAACGATACCGGATGTACCACCGAATTCATCGACTACGACTGCCAGACTTTTCTTCTCCTGCATCAATATCTTCATCAACTTATTAGCGGCCATTGTTTCCGGAACAATGGAAACAGTTTTTATATTTTGCGTCCAGTCCTCCGGGTTCTTAAACAACTCCGAAGAATGGATATAACCGATGATATCATCTATATTTTCGTTATATATCAATATCTTCGACAAACCGGTTTCAATGAATTTAGAACGAAGTTCTTCCATACTGACAGTCGTATCGCAAGCTACGATCTCTGTGCGCGGTACGATGCAATCACGCAAACGTACGTTCGAAAAGTCGAGCGCATTCTGAAAGATCTTCACTTCCGTATCCATATCCGAATTAGACGGGGCATCATCTATACTTTGTTGTATAAAAAAGTCCAGATCGACTTTCCCCAGCGTACGTGCGGAAGACTTCGATACATCTTTAACCCCAACCAGCTTCAAAAACAGATAAGAAACCAAAGCGGAGAATTTGGATATCGGATATAAAATAATATATATAATGAATAAAGGAACCGAAAACAGATTCAGAGAAAAGTTCGGATTCAATTTAAATATCGTCTTAGGGATAAACTCTCCGGTAAACAAGATCAGGAGAGTCGAAATGATCGATTGAACGAGTACGATCAGCGCTTCATTGTTTACGAACTTTGCAATAAACGGCTCCAGTATGATTGCCATTTGCAGACCGTATACAACTAATGCGATATTATTACCGACCAGCATTGTAGAAATAAACTGGTTCGGATTCCGATAAAAGATATCCAGTATTTTACCGGCAATAGTTTTGTTCTTTTTATCCAGTTCGTGCCGAAGCTTATTTGAGGAGATAAATGCGATCTCCATCCCTGAAAAAAAAGCGGAAAAAGCCAATGAAATTAATATGTACGTTAATGCATTCACACTACTCCTTTTTTATTGAGTCTACTTTTGAGACAGCCACTACGGTGGTATCTGCAGATGTATTTACCCGGGATGAGTCGGGGGCAGATTCGCTGACAGGGAAAGTTCCCTGCGAGTTAAAGATTTTATATTTTGTCATATTCAGGTTGGATTCAAAACCAATACCGGTAATGATCTTCTCCTCTTCCTGCAACTCGAAATATTCATCCGTATAAACCCGATCTTCGGTCTGATCAATAAACAAGATCGAAGTATCCAGTTTTTTATTATCCTGAGTCAAAATATTCACATGACCAATCAACTTAATCAAACCTTTCTTGTCCCAATGATAAGCCGTATCGGCTTTTATGCTGGTTTCCACATTGAACAAAGAATCAAATTTCTCCACATAAACACCTTGAGGAAGATAGGAATAAGGCTCTTTTGCCTTGCCAAACATCAACCACTCTTTTGCCTTCATCCGATAACGAGTAATACCGGAGTCTGATATCAAGCTAGTGATGTCCGTTGTTTTCATTGTGTAGGTAGTTTCAGGTGCAAACTCCACCACTACGACTTCTTTATCTGAATTGCGACAGGAAGCCATAAATAAAAGAAGCATAACAACCACCACAAAGGTAGTTGTTATGCCATATTTTCCCGTTTTACTAAGAAAACGCGTTTCTATCATAATTATCTGATTCTTGTTGACTCGCCGATCCAACCACCAACAGTAAATGTTTTACCCTTTTCCAAATCGGGGTGCATAAATATTTCTTCTGTTGAAGGTAAATGAGCACGATAGGTACCGATCAATTTATTTGCTTCATCTATACAGCTTTCGTCCACTTGTTTTGCTTTTTCAAACTTATCGATAGCTGCATTGTAAGCGGCTCTTGCCAATACACCGTCATTCGGGAATACAGACTTAACTGTTGCTGCATACATCTGTCCGATCAGGATGTAAGGCTGCCCGTAGCTTGCGTTGGCTGATGCAGCTTTCAAAGCATATTCTCTTGCTTTTGAATAGCTCTTCTGGTCGAAGTTAAGCAAAGCGATCATGTAAAAGTCTTCTGCTTTTGAAGCAGGGTCTGTTTCCATGTTGGCAGCTTCTTCGAAATATTTGATAGCTTTATCGTAATCTTTGTTCTTCACAGCTTGTTTTGCAATACCGATAGCTGCGTCAGCACTCGGTTCCAACTGATAAGCATAACCTGCAGCAGCAAAGAATGCGTCGATTTCCTGACAACGAACACGTCTCAGCAAAGTAACGATTTCTTTCAAAGCAGCCAGATCGCTTTTGCTTTCTTCCACTTTAGGAGCATACAGATTCTGCAGAGTTTCGCAGTCGGCAGCACCACTGTTAGCAAACGCACCGTTTACACTTGTTTTGAATGTAGTCAGGTTGTTTACTTCTTTTTCGTTATTTGCAGCCTGTGCAGCCTGCAACTGGCTATCAAGAATTTTAGAAGCTTTCAGATAATCCTCTACATACTGTCCTTTATGATTAGGATCGTCTGCCATCATCTGGTAAGAAGCGAACATATATAAAGAAACACCTAATGCTTCAGTTTTATCACCATATTTATTGATGATATCGCCCAACCATGTATACAGTTTCTTATAATCAGCCTTTTCACCCATCTGGGCAATATAATCCTGAGCCTTACGTGAAACGATCCAGTCTTTACCATAACGTCTGTCGTCGCCGAAATATTTCACACGCTTGTCGTATACAGCCATCAAGTCATCTACCAGAGCAGCTTTCTTTGCCGGATCCTTTTCATTGGCAATCTTCCACGCCATGATCTTTACACCATGCAGATAGATATCCTTTGTTGCAGCAGGACATTCATCATACACAATCTTCCAAAAATCATATGCATCCTTAAAGTTTCCTGCTTTCGCATAAGGAACGAACAAGCTGATATTGGTAATACAACGGATACTGTCTTCACCTGATCCGAATTGCGTACCATTATCTACTCCTTTCTGTGCATAAGCGCCAAATGCTCCTAAGGAACATGCAGCGGTAATCAATAATACCTTTATTTTCATATCTGTTTTTAATTTAAGTTAGCAATTTAAATTAATCCACTTTTTTCTTCCAGAACCACATTTCGTTGAATGTGTAGTTAACAGTAAAACGGAAATACTGTTCATCAATCATGTTCACACCTCCGGGCTTAATCTTTGTATATTCAAAAGATACATTTACCAAAGAACGGTTATCAATCAACGGCAACCCCATACCGAAACTCACTCCATATTCGTTATATCCATTACCTTTATAAGCGACGTCATCTGTGTTATTAATCATCAAATAAGAGTTACTATAATGAGCTCCGACGCGATATCTTACCCGATTGAAAAAATTACGATTCTGATAATTCGGAATGAACTCACCCCCGGCAGCAACCCTGACACGGTTTTTGAAATTGTCTTTCGAATCATCATAATTCGCATTATCCCATGCTTCGTACAGTACATCCGCTGCCAATGTCATTTTATTATTTTTCACGTATGATGCACCAAATCCGATTGAGTTCGGGATATCAAAAGCCTTACTCTTCGTAGTATCGGAAGCAACCACTTCCGCAGAACCTGAACTATTCGTCTTATAAGCCATATTAATATATGTAGCGTTCAAACGGTTTTTCGGAGAAAAGACCAAACCCAATGTAACATTTTCAGTTTTACTAATCGGATGAGTGTACTGAACACCGAAATCCAACTTAATATCTCTGACTTCCAGACTCTGAGCCCGAACAGAATTAAAACCGGAACTGTTTACAAACGAATTAGCCTGTTCGTGCTTAGTTGTACCAAAAAGATATCCGACATTTGCTCCGACAGCAAGACGCTTCTTCCATATATCTATAGACAATCCTAAATACAAATCGTTTAATCCGCCTGAACCATTATATGATTCTATATAAGTTCCTTCATCATTTGTCCTCAAAGCACCAAAGCTATATCCTACATAAGAATAAGGTAAAAGCCCGACACTCATGGCAATACGCTTATGAATAGGGAACTGTAAAGCGATATATTCAACATTACCATTTACATTATTTTGCTTATTGATCCCGTCATCAAACCACGAAAGCTGGCCGGATGCTCCGAAATCAAAAAGAAATGTCAACGAATCCATACAGCTGTAAGACGCAGGGTTCATGGGGTTTATCTGGCTCGACGATCTCAGTCCGAAACCAACACCACCCATTGCCCGTCCGGCTCCGAATGAACGATCAGCTAATTCACCATACCCAAAACGGGTATAGGGCGAGTTAGTGTTATTTTGTGCCGCTAGCGACAACTGTGTAAATATAAGAATGCTTGCTATTAGTAGCTTATTAATCTTCAACATTATACTCTAAGATTCTGTTTAATCCTGTCAACACTAAATTAATGTCTGCAAAGATGGAGTTTTTTAGCCGTCTTTCAAAATAAAACGAATGACCGCCTGTTAAAAAAACCAAAAGGTTAGGATATTTTATCCGTAACATTTCGATATATCCATCCATCTCGTAAACAATTCCATTTACTACTCCTGCCTGAATAGCACTCTCAGTACTGGTGCCTATCAGAGGTATTATCTCCTCTTCCGCCACCAAAGGTAGTTTTTTTGTATAAAAGTTCAAAGCCTTGAAACGCGTAGTCATACCCGGAGAAATATTTCCCCCGAGGAAAGTACCCGATGCTTCGATCAATTCGTAAGTAATTGCTGTGCCAGCGTCAATGACCAGCAGGTCTTTTCCCGGTTCCAGGTAATTCGCACCGACAGCCGCCGCCAGCCGGTCTTTCCCTAATGTTTCGGGCGTTTCATATTGAACCGAAATAGGCAACTTTACAGTTTCATCCAAAAAGATAAAGCGCCGAAGTTTACCCCGAAGGTAATCATTCAGCACTTCGTTTTTGCCTATCACAGTCGACAATATTCCATGTTTAAAATCGTATTTCCCAAAGAGAGACTCCAATTCATCAACATCGAATTTCTTGTATACGAAAGAGGCTACCATATGCTTCTTATCGTATACCGCAACTTTTGAAGAGGTGTTTCCTTGTTCTATTATTAAATTCACGTGACTGAAATTTTCCGCAAAGAAAAACAAAATTGACGAGATATCACGCATAACCAAGGGATAACCTGCTAAATTTCTTTGAAACTTTTCCTTTATCAATGAAAGCGACAGCTGCTAATTCTACTGTTGTCCAACTCCTTTCCCGGCTTCCAATTACAACTACCTGCCCGGAAAAATTGAATTATCTGGCAGAGAATGATATTCCCCCTTGACATATTCTTTGTCCGACAAGGGTCGAACAACTGTCCCACCTTTGTCAGACAGCTGTCTGACACCCGTCGGACAAAGAATATCCCGGGGGTTGGCAACTTTACATCAGGGCTGGTTGAATTTAAGAGCCGGATAGTTCTAATTAAAAGCGAGGCCGGACAAACAAAAGCCCGTATCCGTTTGTTCTATCTACAAACTAAAGAATAAGAGATTATGGGAATTATTGGTTCAATCGTTATTGGGATCCTGGCCGGTTTTCTGGCAGGAAAGATTTTGAAAGGGAGTGGATTCGGGTTGATCGTCAATCTGATTGTCGGTATAATCGGCGGTGTACTGGGTGGATGGCTATTCGGTTTGCTGGGACTGAGCGTAAACGGAGTGATCGGAAGTCTGGTTATGTCTACCATCGGTGCTATCGTTTTATTATGGATCGTTTCACTATTCAAAAAATAGCTCTACCTTTGTGCGGTAAAACAATTATCGTATGAAGAAGTACCTGCTTCTGCTTTTTTTGCTCCTTTTGCTGGTTCCGGCAAAGGCGCAGATCAAATTAAGCGACGAAGCTCAGATCAGTATATTAACAGCTGCTCCGTCTGATGAAGCAGTCTTTACCCTGTACGGACATACAGCCGTACGGGTTAAAGATAGTTTACATAAAATAGATCTGGTATTTAATTATGGTATATTCGATTTCTCCAAACCGAATTTCATCTACCGCTTTACGAAAGGGGAAACCGATTACAAGCTCGCCGCCTATAACTTTCAGCATTATATAATCGAATATCAAATGCGCGGAAGCGAAGTGACCGAACAGGTATTAAACTTCACACCCGATGAGATAAACAAGATTTGGAATGCATTATATATTAATGTACAACCGGAGAACTGCGTTTACCGTTACAACTTCTTTTTCGACAACTGCGCCACCCGTCCTGTCGCCATCGTGGAAGAACAGGTCGACGGGAAGATAAAATATAATGATCCGCCGGAACCGCAAACGTTCCGCGATCTTATTAATTATTGTACGCGCAATAACTCATGGCTAACCTTCGGATGCGACCTGGCACTGGGAAGTCCGACAGACCGCGTAGCTACTCCCCATGAAATGATGTTCCTTCCTGTCTATCTGAAAGAAGAATTCGACAAAGCAACGATCGTCAACCCAGACGGAACGGAAAGAAAGCTGGTGAAGTCGACCACCCGCCTGGCAGAAGAACTGACAGACGATGATCAGGGGGAAAAAGAATGGTTCACTCCTATGTTATGCAGCATGATTATTTTCCTGCTGGTATCACTGATCACTCATATGGAATGGAAGAAAAAAACATACTTCCGCCTGGTGGATTGTATCCTCTTTCTCCTTGCAGGAGTGGCCGGTACGGTATTGTTCTTCCTTTGCTTTATATCGACCCATCCCTGCATCTGGCCTAACTGGTCGATCGTGTGGTTGCAGCCGTTTGACCTGGTAGCTGTTATTTTGTTTGCAGTAAAAAAGTACGGAAAGGCTGCATATTATTATCATTTTATTAACTTTGCGGCGCTTACGCTGCTGTTGGCGGGTTGGTATTTCATCCCACAACACTTAAATATAGCCTTTATTCCGCTTGTCGCCACCCTTTGGCTACGTTCAGGATTCGGTGTTTACAGAGGGCGGATGCACATTTGAAGATATGGACAATCGAATGAGAAAAATAATAACGTCGCTTATTGCGATCCTGGTAGTCACTAACCTGGAGGCACAACAACGTACCCCGAAGTTAGTGGTTTGCATTACCGTCGATCAATTAAGGGGCGATTATGTGGAATACTTTTACAACACATTCGGCGAACGCGGCTTCAAGCGGTTGATGAACGAAGGATTGGTGTATAACAACATCAAATTCGAATTTTCCAACATCGACCAGGCCAGTGCCTTTGCCACCTTGTTTACCGGAAGCAATCCCTGCTTCAATGGCGTCAGCGGCGGTAAATACTACGATTTTGACAAGGACAAGGAAGTTTCCATCCTGTATGATGCAGAATATCTCGGTAACTATACACGTGAGAATTATTCTCCTAAAAAGTTATTCAGCTCCACGATCGGAGACGAACTGAAAATAGCTTCCAAAGGAAGAAGCGACGTTTATGCCATCGCCCCCGATGCGGAAAGTGCGATTCTTTCGGCCGGACATGCGGCGAACGGTGCTTTCTGGATGGACGATGTAAACGGAAAATGGGCAACAACAACCTATTATAAAGGTATACCCTGGTATGTTGACCGTTATAACAACGGAGTAGAATCGCTGTCGGCACGTCTGGACAAGATGGTGTGGACTCCTTCCCTCCTCTTGGAGAAGTATAACGCTTTCCCCTATGTACTGGACGAAATTCCTTTCAAATATACCTTTAATGAAAAGACAAACGATTGTTTTCCGAAGCTGAAAACGACGCCTTTCATTAATAAAGAGATAAACAGGTTAGCCCTGCAGTTCCTTGAATATGGCGCATTCGGTACACGAAGTTGTCCGGACATGCTGTCAGTTACCTATTATGCCGGTAATTATAAGGGGACAATGAGCAAGGACTATACCCGCGAGATCCAGGACACTTATTATCAGCTGGATAAAGACCTGGAGCAACTGCTCGATGCCATCGACAAAAAGATCGGCTTGGCAAACACACTGGTCGTATTTACCGGTTCCGGATATTACACGAGCGAGGAAGAATATGCCGACGGATTACTTATCAACGGCGGCGAATTCCATCCGAAACGTTGCGTAGCCTTGTTAAACATGTACCTGATGGCCATGTACGGGCAGCAAAGCAGTTGGGTAAAAGGTTTCTATAACAACCAGATATACCTGAACCGCAAGGCTATCGAAGATGCAAAGCTCGATCTGGTAACCATACAGGATAAAGCGGCTGCCTTCCTGATGGAATTCAGCGGTGTACAGCATGTCACTACCGACCACGCCCTGCTTGCCGGCGAATGGAACGAAGGTACAGTCAAGTTCCGTCAGGGAACCCATCACCTGAAACGTGGCGACCTGATCATCGAGCTGCAACCCGGCTGGATCATCAACAACGACAATCCGAAAGAAAAAGTAAAAATAATTCGTAATAATGCAGTAATTACCCCATTGGTATTTATGGGTAACGGTCTCAAACCGGAACATATCTACCGTGAAGTGAAAGCCACAGAGGTAGCCCCTACGGTAACCCATGTGCTGAGGATACGGCCACCGAATGCATCCCAAAATCTACCACTTTGGGAGTTGACAATCAAAAGATGAGACCTCTGACCGGTCGCATATATCAGATGGGATTAATTCTGGCACGGTATTTGATAGCAATATATCATTCCGGTGATCAATTAAATCCGATCGTCAACAAATAAACACTTTACGAAATAAAATAAATTAATATATATCATGGGATTTAATGAATTTATGACGAAGCTGTTCGGCAACAAGTCGCAGCGAGACCTGAAAGAGATTACTCCGTATGTGGATAAGATCAAGGCCGTATATCCGTCAATCCAACAGCTTTCTAACGATGAACTGAGAGCAAAAACAGATGAGATCAAACAACGTATCCAGGACTATGTAGCCGACGAGCGCGCGCAGGTTGAAGAACTCCGCAAAGGCATCGACGATAAAGAGCTGGAAGAACGTGAAGCCATCTGGGCAGAAGTAGATAAAATTGAAAAGGCGATCACCGATAAGATGGAAGTAGTTCTGGAAGAATCTCTGCCGGAAGTATTCTCTATCATGAAAGAAACAGCCCGTCGTTTCTCTGAAAATGAAGAAGTAGTTGTTACTGCTACTGATTTCGACCGCGACCTGGCTACCAAACATGACTTCGTACGTATCGAAGACGATAAAGCCATCTTCCTGAACCACTGGAAAGCCGGTGGTAACGAAATTACCTGGGACATGGTGCACTACGACGTTCAGTTATTCGGTGGTGTCGTTCTGCATAAAGGTAAAATCGCCGAAATGGCAACCGGTGAAGGTAAAACATTAGTGGCTACCCTCCCGGTATTCTTGAATGCCCTGACCCGCAATGGTGTACACGTTGTAACCGTGAACGACTATCTGTCAAAACGTGACTCGGAATGGATGGGGCCGCTTTATATGTTCCACGGACTTTCCGTAGACTGTATCGACAAACACCAGCCTAACTCGGATGCGCGCCGCGCCGCTTATAATGCAGATATCACCTTCGGTACAAACAACGAATTCGGTTTCGACTACCTGCGTGATAACATGGCGATCAGCCCGAACGACCTGGTACAACGCAAACATAATTACGCCATCGTCGATGAGGTCGACTCCGTATTGATCGATGATGCCCGTACCCCGTTGATCATTTCAGGCCCGATCCCCCGTGGTGAAGAACAGTTGTTCGAACAGTTCCGTCCGAACGTGGAAGTGGTGGTTAACGCACAGAAAGACCTATGTTCAAAACTGTTGATCGAAGCTAAAAAGAAAATGGCCAGCAGCGATCAGAAAGAAGTAGAAGAAGGATCTATCCAACTATACCGCTCATTCAAAGGATATCCGCGTAACAAAGCGTTGATCAAATTCCTGAGCGAACAAGGTATCAAAGCACAGATGTTAAAGACTGAAGAATACTTCATGTCTGAAAACATGCGCCACATGCACGAAGCAACCGACGAGTTGTATTTCGTGATCGACGAAAAAAATAACAGCGTCGAACTGTCCGACAAAGGTATCGACTTGCTGACCGGACGTACGGACGACCCGACGTTCTTCGTATTGCCGGATATCACTTCCGAACTTTCCCAGTTGGAAAACTTCCAAGGAACCGAAGAAGAAAAACAGGCCAAGAAAGACGAAATCCTGGCAAACTATTCTGTCAAGAGCGAACGTGTACATACGATCAACCAGTTATTGAAAGCCTATACTTTGTTTGAAAAAGACGATGAATACGTTGTGATGGATAACAAGGTAATGATCGTCGACGAACAGACCGGACGTATCATGGACGGCCGCCGTTACTCTGACGGTCTGCACCAGGCTATCGAAGCCAAGGAAGGTGTAAAAGTGGAAGCTGCCACACAGACTTTCGCTACCATAACCTTGCAGAACTATTTCCGTATGTATCATAAACTGTCAGGTATGACAGGTACGGCAGAAACGGAAGCCGGTGAATTCTGGGACATCTACAAACTGGATGTCGTAGTGATCCCGACTAACCGTCCGATCGCCCGTAACGATATGAACGACCGTATCTACAAGACCAAACGTGAAAAGTATGCCGCTGTGATCGAAGAGATCAGCGCATTGGTTGAAGCCGGACGCCCGGTACTGGTAGGTACGACTTCCGTAGAAATTTCGGAATTACTGAGCCGTATGCTTACCCTGCGTAAGATCCAGCATAATGTATTGAATGCGAAGTTGCACCAGCGTGAGGCCGAGATCGTATCGTTAGCCGGTCAGAGCGGAACGGTAACTATCGCAACCAACATGGCCGGTCGTGGTACCGACATTAAGCTGTCGGCTGAAGTGAAAGCCGCAGGTGGTTTGGCTATCATCGGTACGGAACGTCATGAGAGCCGCCGTGTAGACCGCCAGTTGCGTGGTCGTGCAGGACGTCAGGGTGACCCGGGTTCTTCTGTATTCTATGTATCACTGGAAGATAACCTGATGCGTCTGTTCGCTTCCGACAAGATTGCCGGACTGATGGATAAGCTGGGCTTCAAGGAAGGCGAAGTTCTGGAACACAACATGCTGAGCAAATCTGTTGAACGTGCACAGAAGAAAGTGGAAGAAAACAACTTCGGTATCCGTAAACGTTTGCTGGAATACGACGACGTAATGAACTCACAACGTAACGTGATCTATACCCGTCGCCGTCACGCCCTGATGGGAGAACGTATCGGTCTGGACGTATTGAACACGATTTACGATACTTCTATGGCTATTGCCGAACAGCATTCCGACGGTCTGGACTATGAAGGTTTCAAACTGGAATTGTTCAAAACATTCGCTATGGAAAGTCCGTTCGATGAGGAAGAATTCAAGAGCCTGAAGGCCGACAAACTGGCTGACAAGCTGTTTGAAAACGCATTGCAGACATTCAAACGCCGTATGGAACGCATGACCCAGGTTGCTAATCCGGTTATCAAACAGGTTTACGAACACCAAGGTGCCATGTATGAAAATATCATGATCCCGGTTACAGACGGAAAACGTATGTATAATGTTTCATGTAACCTGAAGGAAGCATACGAAACAGAAAGCAAGGCGATCACGAAAGCATTCCAGAAGTCAATCGTACTGCATACTATCGACGAAGCATGGAAAGAACACCTGCGCGAAATGGACGAACTGCGCCACTCCGTACAGAATGCAAGCTACGAAAACAAAGATCCATTGTTGATCTATAAATTGGAATCTTACAACCTGTTCAAGACAATGGTTGACGTTATGAACCGTAAAACTGCTGCTGTCCTGATGCGCGGTCAGATCCCTGTTCGCGAGGAACCGACTGAAGAGCAGAAACAGGCGATGGCTCAACAACAGGCTGCCGCAGCCGCAGCTGCCGAACGTCAGCGCATCGAAGTAAGACAGGCTGCTCCGGAACAACGCCAGGACATGAGCCGTTACCGTACTGAAAAAACGGATATCAGCGGAAACAATGACCCGGAAGAACGTGCTCCGCAACAACCCAAACAAGAACCGGTTCGTGCCGAAAAACGCGTAGGCCGTAACGATCTTTGCCCCTGCGGTAGTGGAAAGAAATACAAAAACTGTCACGGACAAGGTTTATAATACCTGACAGGATAACAGATAAGAAAAGGGTAGCCGTAAAAAAGCTGCCCTTTTTTGTATCTTTACCCCTCAAATGAAAGTATCATGAAGATAGTTATCGCCATCGACTCACTTAAAGGATGCCTCTCCTCCTCCGCCATTGCAGACGCAGCGGAAGAAGGGATACGGAATGTCATTCCCGGATGCGAAGTGGTAAAAGTCCCCATAGCCGACGGTGGCGAAGGGACGGTGGAAGCACTGACCGAAGCGACTCGGGGAAGTATCATAACGATCCCTGTCCATAACCCGCTGATGCAGCCGATCCGGGCCAGCTACGGCATAACCGGAGACAGCCGGACAGCTATTATCGAAATGTCGGCAGCCAGCGGCCTTGCCCTGATTCCCCCGAAAGCGGGCAACATCATGCATACTACCACGTATGGTACCGGGGAAATGATAGCAGACGCCATCCAACGCGGCTGCCATAACTTCATAATCGGCGTAGGCGGCAGTGCCACCAACGATGCAGGTGTCGGGATGATGCAGGCATTAGGTTTCCGTTTTACCGACCAGTCTGGCAACGAAATAGAGAAAGGAGGTAAAAGTCTTTCCTCCATTCAACGGATCGATACCCGTAATCAGCTTCCGCAACTACAGGAATGCACCTTTCATATCGCTACCGATGTTACCAATACTTTCTACGGGCCACAGGGCGCCGCCCGTATATTCGGCCCCCAAAAAGGAGGCAGCGAAACACAAATTGAAGAGTTGGACAAAGGTATGAAACACTTGGCAACCCTCATCCGCCAAACCTTCGGTAAGGAAATCGACAACCTCGCCGGGGCAGGAGCCGGTGGTGGTATGGGAGGGGGATGCGTAGGCTTTCTGCAGGCAAGCATTTCCCCGGGCATAGACCTGGTGATGGACTATCTTCATTTCAGCGAAACGGTCAAAGGTGCAGACCTGGTTATTACGGGAGAAGGTAAAATAGATCGGCAGACCTTATTCGGCAAAGTCCCGGTCGGAATAGCCGGAGTAGCTGCCGCACAAAATATTCCGGTCATCGCTATCACCGGGCAAGTGGATGTCGATCAGGAACTGAAACAGGCCGGTATATCCGCCATCTTCCCTATCCATCCGTCTCCTGTCAGCCTGGAAGAGGCCATGCAGCCCGTTTACGCCGTCCGCAACATCAAACGGACAATGGAACAAATCTGTCAAACACTACTTATTTTAGTCAAAAAGTAAAATAAAGAGCTTTTCCGGAGCATAATGTCATACTTTTCCGTATATTGCAGCATAATAACTATTAAACATTAACATTATGATCATCGGAATTCCCAAAGAAATCAAAAACAATGAGAACCGGGTAGCACTTACGCCTGCCGGGGCAAAAGAGTTGGTAAAAAAAGGGCACACCGTTTATGTACAGCATACAGCGGGTGAAAACAGTGGTTTTCCTGATTCAGCCTATGAGAAAGCAGGAGCACAGATACTCCCGTCGATCAATGACGTTTATCAAATTGCTGAAATGATCGTAAAGGTAAAGGAACCGATTGCCGTAGAATATCCGTTGGTACGGAAAGGGCAACTGGTCTTTACTTATTTCCATTTCGCCTCAGATGAAAAACTGACACTAGCTATGATGGATAGCGGTTCGATCTGCCTGGCTTACGAAACGGTAGAGAAACCGGACGCCTCACTCCCACTCCTTATTCCCATGAGTGAAGTCGCGGGACGTATGTCGGTACAGGAAGGAGCCCGCTTCCTCGAAAAACCCCAGGGAGGAAAAGGCATCCTGCTGGGCGGCGTACCGGGAGTAAAACCTGCCCGCGTATTGGTTCTGGGAGGTGGTATTGTCGGCTATAATGCAGCTTTAATGGCTGCCGGACTAGGAGCAGACGTTACGATAGCGGATATCTCACTTCCCCGTCTGCGTTACCTAAGCGAGGTTATGCCGGCAAATGTAAAGACACTGTATTCATCTACACATAATATAGAAACAGAGCTTCCGGCTACCGACCTGGTGATCGGTGCCGTATTGATCCCCGGAGCCAAAGCTCCCCACCTGGTCACAAAAGATATGCTGAAGCTTATGAAGCCGGGCAGTGTGCTGGCCGACGTAGCCATCGACCAGGGCGGTTGCTTCGAGACTTCGCATCCGACCACTCATGCCGACCCGGTTTACACGGTCGACGGTATCGTTCATTATTGCGTGGCAAACATTCCTGGAGCCGTTCCGCAAACATCCACCCTGGCATTGACCAATGCCACGCTGCCTTATGTTCTGAAACTGGCTGACAAGGGTTGGAAAAAAGCCTGCAAGGAAGATAGGAGCCTGCTGCTCGGATTAAACATTATCGAAGGTAAGATCGTTTATCCAGCTGTAGCCGAAGCGTTCAGATTACCCTGTTATCCGGCTGTATTATAAACAAAAAAGGTGCAGATTATGTGGAAACCTTCAGTTGTAAGGCGGCCATAATCTGCACATTCTTTTCCTCCTAAAAGAATTCTCATTCCCTTTTAATTCTAAAAAGATGTAAAATTGCTTTGATACTTTTATCATGGTTACTAACTTAGCGCATCATAAAATTAAATTTAAATCGTTTAACAACCATGAAGAAAATTGTTTTGTTATTGGCTTTTTGCCTGAGTATTGGAAACTTATTTGCACAAGACGCTGATAAACTGCGTGATGAAGGCGATGCAGCATTAAAAGCGAAAAACTATCCGGAAGCTTTTACAAAGTACGATGCATTCCTTAAACAGACGAACAACGAAGATGCCGACCGCGTTTTCAATTGCGGTTTCGCTGCTTTCCAGGCCAAGAAATATGAAGATGCCGTAAAATATTACGACCTGGCCATCCAGAAAAATAAAAACGTAGACGACGCTTACACCGGTAAGGCTATGGCATTACGTAACCTGAATAAACCCGCTGAGTTTACAGCTACTGTAGAAGCCGGATTGAAAGTTAAACCGGGTGATACAAATCTGGAAAAACTGCTTTACGGATATTGCATGAAGCAGGCACAGGCTGCGCAAAAGGCAGGAAAAACTGCTGATGCAGAAGAGTTGTTTAAAGATGTATTAATCGTTAGCAACGCGAAGTATAAAGAAAATGCGCTGTACAGCTTAGGTGCTATGTATTACAACGAAGGTGCAAAGATTCTGGCTGCTGCTACCGACCCTGCTAAATACGAAGCAGAAAAAGACAAAGCTGACGTTCAGATGAAGAAAGCAAAAGAATACATCGAACAGGCTGTTGCCCTGAATGCAGCAAATGCCAACGCCAAAAAGATCCTTGATTCTATCAACGAAACATTGGCAAAATAATTTCTATTACATTGCAACATGGGACTTGGTTCCCAATATATAGTAAAAGGGCTATCCAAAAGTTGGATAGCCCTTTTACTATTGTTCATTTCAGTTAAATTTAGTATCTTACCATTGCAAAAAATATTACATTTGGCTACAGGCTGCATTAAATCCTGTATTCTTTCGGAGAACATCCAACTATTCGTTTGAACGCTCTGCTGAAATATTGGGGATATTGATAACCCAACGCATAAGCAACGTCACTGATCGACTTGGACGGATCGGCTAATAGTTCTTTTGCAACAGCCATTGTTTTTACCAAAATATATTCCTGGGCGGACGTTCCGGTTTCTTTCTTGATTAAGTCACCGAAATAATTAGCAGACAAATGCAACTGATCCGCACAATAAGCAACGGTAGGAGTTCCTAAGGATAAAGGTTTTCCGGACGTAAAATAGTCATTCAGCAACTTTTCGAAATCGGTCAACGTATCTTTATTCGCCTTCTTACGAGTGATAAATTGCCGGTCGTAGAACCTGACACAATAGTTAAGCAACAACTCGATGGCCGAAGAAATAATTAAATTACTGTGTTTGTCCTTCGCCTCCCTGATCTCCTCGTCGATCTTCATCATGCAATCTATTATGGTCTGGCGTTCCTGCTTTGAGAGGTGCAACGCTTCATTTACAGCGTAGGAAAAGAAAGTGTAGTCCTGCATATGATGCCCGAGATGCGTGCCATGCAATAATTCGGGCTGAAAGGTCAGCCACCATCCCATTGGCTGAAATTCTTCTCCTGTATCGTCATTGCCGATCACTTGTCCGGGAGCCGCAAACACCAGGGTATTTTCCTGAAAATCATAATAATTCCTTCCGTATTTGATCTGATCGGCACATTGAATATCTTTCAGGTAAACGACGTAAAAACCAATATTCTTACGTACATGACGTAACGGACTGATCTTTGACGCATCGATCACACTAACCAACGGATGCGGTGTTTCGATACCCAGAAAGTCATTATAGTCTTTAACCGTATTCAGTTTTATGATTTTATCCATGCCGGTGCGTGATTTATGTTTTCGACAAATGTAATAAATATCTGCTAGTTATATGATCCGATCAGTAATAATTATACGTATATCCGTAATTCGTATCATACGGAATCTTTTCGGGTACGGTAATTTTGTAGTATGCTAAATAATAATTAAATGACAATAGAATAAATGAATAATAGGGCACTTATGACGATCGATCTGTTTAACAAATTGACGGGCCGGGAAACCCTGCATCCGCTGATTAGTATTATTGACCTGTCGAACGCAAATCTGAACCGCGATATCCGCATGACGTGTGATTTTTACGGACTTTTGTATTATGTAACGTTAGACGGAAATCAATATTCCGGGAAAGACAAACTCCGCCTCATCCATCCCGGAGAACTGGTAGAAATCCCATCGCTCGAACATCGTTCAACCAATGGCTATACGGGCATTATATTCCATCCCGATCTGTTATATGAGACATCATTAGAGGGGCGTATCGATAGTTATCCGACACGTTGCCGCTGCCGGGAACCGCTATCAGAACATGAGCAACAGGTCATATCGGACAGTCTTCAAAAGATCAGGGCAGAATTGCATCATGCCATCGACCGCCACAGCGCATCGATCATCGCTTCGCATATCGAGTTGCTACTCAATTACTGCGTGCGCTTTTGTAATCAGGCAAACTAGACACAGTTACTCATATCAGTAATAATTATACATGAATCTGTAATTTATGCCTGTTCCGGATGGTTTATACCTAGTAATTTTGTACCAGATAAATAAAAGTAGAAATAAATGAAAGTAAGACTCGGATTCGCTGCTACATTATTATATATCCTGTCGTTGGCGGGAAATATGGTAGCACAAGCTCCCCAAACAGAACAAATGATGGATAAGAAACGACAACACATTGTGGAGATTGCCGCCCTGACCGCCAAAGGCGATCTCGATAAATTGAAGACGGTCCTCATTGCCGGATTGGAAGACAGCATGACCGTCAATGAGATCAAAGAGACGATAGTACACGTACATGCTTATTGCGGATTTCCACGGGCATTGCGCGGCTTGCAGACTTTTGTCGATGTTCTCAACGAACGCAAGGCAAAAGGTATCGAAGATAAAGCCGGACGGGCAGCTTCACCGATAACCGATTCACGCAGTAAATATGAACGCGGACGGGATATTCTTGCCGAAATATCAGGTGTCCCTGCTGATGCTCCGAAAGCTGATTACGCTGTGCTGGCTCCCGAAATAGAAGTATTTCTGAAAGAGCATCTCTTTGCCGATCTCTTTGAACGGGATGTACTGACCTATGCTGAACGGGAGATTGCCACCGTATCGGTATTAGCTGCGATCGGCAACGTTGAACCGATGATGAAAGGACATATGAATATAGCTCTGAATGTGGGCGTTACTCCCAACGAACTGCGTAACCTGCTTGCTATTGTCGAGAAACTGGTCGGACGAAGTGAAGCCGATAAAACGGCAGTCCTGGAAACATCTTCGGCGACGGCGATATTTCCGAAGGGGAATGCCATAGAAGGAGTAAATTTCAATGGAACGGCTTATCTGCAACGTCTGATGACCGACAGCGAAACATTTGACGTGGTAGTGTCCGATGTTATATTTGAACCGTCAGCCCGTAACAGCTGGCATTCACATCCGGGAGGCCAGATTCTGATCGCGACTGCCGGTAAAGGGTATTATCAGGAAAAAGGGAAACCGATTCAGGTTCTTAAACCCGGAGATGTTATAGCTATTACTCCTGACGTGAAACATTGGCACGGTGCGGCCCCCGACAGCGGATTTACACATATTGCCATCAACACAAAGGTTTCACTGGGTGCGACCGAATGGTATGATCCGGTGACAGATGAAGAATATAATGATTATAAAGAATAATAGTATGAAACGAATATATATAAGTTTGTTGGCAGCATTTGCATGGATAGGAGTTCACGGACAGGATACAACAACCGATAGACCGCTCACTATCGCCAAACAAGGTAGTTTCGCTGTCAGCGGAACAGTTTTACAACGTCCGGGGACATACGACAACCATAAATTCATCGGTTGGGGAACCCCTGTCGAACAGGGACAAACATACCATGCAGACCATGCTGTCGTAGATTTTCAGATTCCGGTAGAAGCCCGTCAACTTCCGCTGGTGTTCGTACATGGTTACGGACAATCAGGACGTTGCTGGCAGATGACACCCGATGGTCGGGAAAGCTTTCAGACATTGATGCTGCGGCAGGGATTCGGTTCTTACGTAGTTGATATGCCCGGTCGGGGACGTTCGGGACGGACAACTGCCGAAACGGTATTGAAACCGAAAGCCGACGAACAGCTTTGGTTCGATATTTTCCGTATCGGCGAGTGGCCTTCGTTCAATCCCGGCGTACAGTTCCCTACCGATTCGTTATCGCTCGACCAGTTTTTCCGTCAAATGACGCCCGACATCAGTGCACATGATATGAAAACCGATCTTACCGCGCTTGATGCATTATTCGATCGAATCGGTAACGGGATTATCGTAACACATTCGGCCGGAGGTTTTCCGGGATGGTTGGCTGCTATAGAGAACCAGCATATTCAGGCTGTCGTTTCTTACGAACCGGGAGGATATGTCTTTCCCGAAAATGAAGTCCCCAACCCTATGCCAAGCCTCACAGGAACACTTTCCGGAACAGGCGTTTCGATGGAAGACTTTATGAAACTGACGAAAATCCCCATCGTACTCTATTTTGGCGATTACATACCGGAAGAAATGACAGATAAACTGGGCGGTGAAAACTGGCGCGTACGACTTCAAATGGGACGTAAGTTTGTTGAAGCAATTAACCGCCACGGAGGAAACGCCAGACTGGTTGAACTTCCCGAAATCGGCATCTATGGGAATACACATTTTATGATGTCCGATCTCAATAATGTCAAGATAGCCGATTTATTGACTGAATGGTTACATGAAAATAAATTAGACAAATAATATCCCAATAGAACAGTATGAAAAACTTATTATTAATCTCGCTTTTACTTTTCTCCGCAACAACAATAGGTGCCTGCTCGGAGAATAATGATATTTCTTTTCCAGATACGGAGCAGCCGGAGTCTTCCGACCTGCCTTCCGGGAACAGTAAAACATTAGTGGCCTATTTCTCGGCAACCGGCACAACACAAGCAATAGCCGAACGTATCACCGAACTGACCGGAGCTGACATATACCGTATTAATGCAGCCGATCCGTATGCGACGAATCCTTATGATGATACCGAACGGATACAAAACGAAGCATATAACGACCTGCGCCCCGGTGTAGCAAACCTTCCCGACAAAGAGGCGATTGCACAATACGACACGATATTCGTCGGATCGCCTTGCTGGTGGCATCAACCGGCAATGGTGGTCTGTACATTCCTCGAAAATTATAATTTAGGTAATAAAATAATCATTCCGTTTTTTACTTACGGTGCTACAACTTACCTGAACGAATCGATGCAAAAGATTTATAAGGTAACGCCTGAGGCTATTCATATTCCGGCAACATTACCCGAAGATCTTGATCCCGAGAATATCCGTGAACCACAAAATGATGATGCCGGGATAGATATGCCGAATGGTCCAGATGATGTAGAAGCATGGTTGTTGAGAATCAAATCGAATCAATGATAATTAATTACAAACGAATAAAATGGAAATAAATAAGACATCAACCTCACCCGGCGGACGTATTACAGTAATTGATGCCCTGCGTGGTTTTTCACTGATCGGTATCTGCCTGATTCATGCTATGCAACATTTTGGAGCGATAGGAACAATGGCCCCCCAAGCAATGTTTCCGTGGGAAGGAACGCTGAATGAGATTTTCAAGTGGTTTATAAATTATCTGGTTTTCGGCAAATTCTTCATTATCTTCTCTTGCCTGTTCGGTTTAAGTTTCTTTATCCAAATGGACCGGGCGGCAAAGAAAGGATTTGATTTCCGGAAACGTTTCTTGTGGAGATTGTTATTACTGGCAGTGATTGGCTATTTGCATGGTTTGATTGTTCGTGTGGACATCTTGCTGATATATGCGATATTAGGTTTCGTGTTGGTATTAATGTATAAATGGCCGACGAAATTACTGGCAGGTATCACCTTGTTTCTTTTCCTGGGAGGCGCCTCACTTGTACCGGTAGTCTATAAAAGTCTGACGGCACCGGCTATAGAGCAGGTGGAACAGGTTACTGCCAGACCTGCATCCCGTCCGTCAGGTCCCCGGCAGGTTCCTACTTTATCTGAAACGATAAAGAATAACGCCTGGAACGGACTGGTCGGTAAAATGAGATTCCAGGTATCGAGCGGACGTATCTACCAGACTTTAGGACTTTTTATCTTAGGACTTATTATAGGACGTATCCGTTTATTCGAACGCATGGATGAATTCCGGAAACGGTTAAATCGCTGGGCATTGGCTGCCCTCGTATTATTAGGTCTGCTTTACGTAGTGAGACCTTATATTCCGGCTGTTGCCTGGGGAGAAGTTTCTTTCTATTCATGGATGGGATCGACTACCACCAATCTGATTAATCTGCTGACCGCTTATCTGTGGGTAATCATTGTAATAGAAGTTTATCGTTCACAAAAAGTACAACGGGCTGTAGAACCATTGGTCAGTTACGGCCGTATGGGGTTGACAAACTATATCGTACAGTCTGTGGCCGGTGTCTTCATCTTTTCCGGTTTCGGATTGAATTGGAGTCATTTGGGAGTTTTCCTGAGCGTATTGGTTTGCCTTGCTTATACAGGCATACAAATCGCAATTAGTCATTATTGGCTGAAAGGTTTCCGTTATGGCCCAATGGAATGGCTGTGGCGAACGGGAACCTATATGAAATGGCAACCGCTGATACGCTAACTGTAAGTTTTTATATCTCCATCTAAAAAAACATCGTTCCGCTGATCATCAAGTATCACCGGAACGATGTTTTTTTGAAATCACTTTATCTCTTTGACCACCCGGCAAGGATTCCCTACCGCCAGTACATTCGATGGAATATCTTTTGTTACCACACTGCCGGCACCGATCACGGTATTATCACCGATGGTTACTCCCGGCAGGATATTTACACCGGCACCGATCCAGACATTATGTCGGATAGTTACGGGACGGGCATATTCAAGACCACGGTTTCGCTGCTCTGCATCCAACGGATGGCCTGCGGTATAAATGCCGACATTCGGAGCGATAAAAGCATTGTCACCGATACAGACCTTAGCCCCATCCAGAATAACCAGGTTTACATTGGCATAGAAATTCTCTCCTACTTCAATATTATATCCGTAATCACAAGCAAAAGGCGGTTCGATGATCAGACTGTTTCCGGTCTTACCCAAAAAGGATTTCAGTAATTGCGTCTTTTCTTCCTGCTGAGAAGGACGCAAACGGTTGTAATCGTAAAGCAGTTCTTTTACTCTTTCACGGTCTGCCAACAATTCTTTATCATAATTGGCATCGTACAACAGGCCAAGGTGGCACTTTTCTTTTTCTGTCATCTTGTTTATTTTATTTGTTACAACCGGATCCTTTTTCCCGCCGGTCACTGATTCAATACATGTATCGTATGACAAGCCACCAGCGCAGCTGTCTCCGTACGAAGACGGCTTTCTCCTAATGAAATAGGTTCAAAACCCTGCTGTAAAGCCAGCCCTATCTCTTCAGGGCTAAAGTCTCCTTCAGGGCCGATCAGCACTAAGGCGTTTTCACCCGGGCGATACGTTTGTTTCAATAATGTTTTATCTCCATCCTCACAATGAGCGATGAACTTACGACCGTCAAAAGGTTGGCTCACAAACGATTTAAAATCAGTCATTCCTTCCAGTAGAGGTAATGTAGCCTTTTGCGACTGCTTCATGGCACTGACCAGGATCTTTTCCAGACGGGCAGGTTTTATCTCCCGGCGTTCTGAAAAACGACAGTTCAGGCAGGTAATAGCATCAATACCGATCTCGGTCGCTTTCTCTGCAAACCATTCCATCCGATCCATATTTTTTGTCGGGGCAACTGCGATATGAAGACGGAAGTTCCATAAAGCCGGTTGCTGCCAACTCTCCAGAATGGACACTTCGCAATGTTTATGATGGGCACGACTGATAGCCGCCTTATAAAAAGCCCCTTTACCATCAGTCAGTAAAATTTCATCGCCTTCGGTCAGACGAAGTACACGGATGCAATGACCTGCTTCCTCTTCCGGTAGTTCCGGATTTACTGCAATATCCGGCGTGTAAAATATCTGCACAACTATTTAGTTTTCTATTATCAATATTCAATTAACCTAATATCATGCCTATAATCGTGGCTGACAACACAGAGACTAAAGCTCCCGCTATCATGGCCGGAAACCCGAAACGGGTTATCATTTCCTTCTTCTCAGGAGCCAATACGCCCATTCCGCCCAATAAAATCCCGATAGACGAGATATTGGCAAAGCCACATAATATATAGGTAGACATCAATATGGATTTCTGATACATGAACATACCGGCATCCTTCCACTCCTGCAACTGGAAATAAGCCACGAATTCATTCAGTATCGTCTTCTGTCCCAGTAACGAACCAACCAGCATAATGTCGGAAGACGGAATACCTATCAGCCACATGAACGGCGCCAGAATCACTCCCAGTATGAACTGGAATGTCAACCCCTGCGCTTTTCCATCCGTTATCGAAACGATCCAGTCGTTCAAACCGGTATACCGTCCGATCAGGCCATCCAATATATAATTAGCCAAAGCGACCAATGCAATAAAGACCAGCAACATAGCTGCGATATTCACCATCAGCCGGATACCCGTCGAAGTACCGGCAGCCAAAGCGTCCAACGCCGTCGGATGAGCACTTTTCTTTTCTAGGCTGGCAGCATGATCGACAGCCGGTTCCGTTTGCGGACAAAGCATCTTGGCCAGTACGATCGATCCGGGAGCCGCCATCAAAGAGGCTGAAATCAAATGTTTGGCAAATAAAACCCTTGCCACCGGATCACCACCGGACAACATACCGATATAAGTAGCCATCACCGTACCGGCAATGGTTCCCATTCCAGATACCATCACCAGAAAGATCTCAGAGCGGTTCATAGCCGGCAGATAATTCTTAATCAACACCGGCGACTCTGTCATTCCCATAAATATATTACCGGAAGTCACAAGACCTTCCGCTCCTGAAATATTCATAAACTTCCGCAGTAGCCAGGAAAAAGCCCCTACTACACGCTGGATAATCCCCCAATGATAAAACAAAGAGACCAAAGCCGAGAAGAAAATAACAACCGGCAAAGAGTGGATCAGGAATATAAAGCCATTACTTTTCGTGGCATACGGGCCTAATAGGAAACCAACCCCAGCCTGGGTAAAATCCATCAGTTTAATGAAAGCCTTTCCCATCAACTCAAGTGCTGTCCCGATAAACGGAATATACAGAACAGCCAAAGCAAATATTAATTGCATGAAAAGCCCACCGCCAATCAGTTTCCAGTCGATCCGTTTACGGTTATAACTCAGGGCATATGCGACAGCCAGAACCGTTATAATACCCAATATTCCACGCAAAAGCGATTCAAGGCTTATTCCACTCTGTTGTTCTATCATTCTGCTTCGTCCTCCTCTTCCCGCCGACGAATTTCGTCTTTATACATCTTTGCGTATTCGTAATTCTCATCGGAGACGGCTTCGTCCAACCGTTCGGTCAATTCGTCTTCATCCAGCAAAGAGAGCCATTTCTTCAGCTCTTCCGCGTCTTCGATATCTTCGGGTTCTTTATCCAATAGAGCATATTCTTCATCATCCTTATCGGTCATAGAAGAAGCATCTTCCAATACGACCCCACATTCGGCAACGATCTGGTCGGTGGTATAAATATCACATTTCACACGCAAAGCGATAGCGATCGCATCCGAAGTACGGGAGTCCAGGCGTACCTGCGTAATTCCATCATCGAATAACAATTCGGAATAAAATACCCCATCTTCAAACTTATAGATAAAGACCTCACGCAACTGAATGCCGAAAGCCTGTGCGAAAGTGACAAACAGATCATGAGTAAGAGGTCTGGGGGGGGTAATATGTTCCAACGCGATTGCGATAGATTGTGCCTCCGATGTCCCTACTATAATAGGTATACGACGGGCTCCTTCTTCTTCAGCCAATATCAGTGCATACGCACCCGATTGGATCTGACTATTAGTCAAGCCCTGAACCCGTAATTTTATTTTTGTATCCACACCATATAATTTTATAGTAACTATACAAAAGTAATATTATTTCGTAATTAAAAGAGGGAAAGTTATAAAATGATTGGTAAGGTGTATAAAAAAGAAAAGGTTGTCTCCCGACAACCAATCTTCATTGCTAACCTTAAATCTAATACCATGAAAAACACAGTGCAAATATAAGCACTTTATGTTATTCAGCATAGTTTTGCAGCATAAAACAACTGCTATTTAGCAATATTTCAGTAAAACACCTCGCTTAATAAGGTGTATTAACAATTAATTCTTATCCTTCATATATTCATCCGCCTTCTCCTTCATCCGTTGCACGCGTTTAGCTGTTTCCGGATGGCTTGAAAACATTTGACGGAATTTCGATGACTTCGGTGCTTCTTCACTCAAACTCATCAGTTTATTCAATGAATTATGCATGCTGTACGGATCGAGACCATTGGCCACACTGAATTCAAAACCATAATCATCCGCTTCATTTTCCTGTTTTTGCGAATATTGTGCACCAGCCAACGCTGTTGCCAGGTCACCCAACTGTGAATCAGACAATTTAGCGACAACATCACTTGTCGCTCCGGCGGCATTCTTTGCAGCAGAAGTAAGATAAGCATTCTTCATGGCATCTTTTGAATCGGAATGAAGCACATGCCCTATCTCATGTCCGATAACTGCCATCACTTCATTGTCGTCCATCACTTCCATCAATCCGCCGCAAACGCGAACACTACCATCACCACAAGCAAAAGCATTCACATCAATGACATTATAAACTTTGAAGTTCAGGTTCAATCCGTCTACCTTGATATCTTTGGTCAATCGTTCCAGACGTTGCCCCATTTCCGTATCGGAACCGGCCACTTCATTATGGGTATCCATCCACTCGATATATTCCCGGCTCATAGTTACGATATCGGCATCGCTCAGTGTAACAGCTTTAGCAACATCGGTTGCTGCATTTACCACCTTTTTGGTGTTAATCGTTTTCCCTCCGATCTTAAACTGTGCAGACGCCGTCAGACTGACACCTGCCAGAAACATGAATGATAATAACGTTGTTCTCATACTCTATTTGTTTATTGCATACTTAGTTTGTTTGCATCTGTAAGAATTCTGCCAACTGGTTAAAAGTAATATCTTTCAAAATGACCTTTTTGTCTTTATCCAGTAAATAAATTGTGGGTATGGCTTTCAGGTCATATATTTCATCATTTTTTAAAGAGATCGACTGATCATAAGCATTTATCCAACTTGCTGGAACATCTGGGATATGCTTTTTCCAGGCTTCCTGGTCCTCATCCGGATAAACTGCCAGTATCTTCAACGTCTTATCCGCCTGCATTTTGTCTAGCAACGGCCATCCCGCTATCTGTCCGGTTATTTCTTTACAGGCATGACAATCGGGATTATAGAAGAACAGCAATACATAAGGAGCTTTTACCCCATACAGTGTACCTGTTTTCCCATCTGCAAGCGTATAGGTGAAATCCGCCGCCGGCTCTCCCACCCTGTTTTTCAATGCTAATTCCAGCAAATGAGCCGGACGGATCTTGTTCACCTCATCAAAGACCGGGGCAGACAAGATGGACTCTAACACATAAATATACAGAGATTCATCGCGCATCGGTGAATTGGGATCGTATAAATATTTCTCATACAGACCGGCCATATGAGTAAACACGGTACTGTCGGCTTCTGCCTTGTGCATCATCCCTTTGATAGAAGACGAAGCGACTTCTGGAGTTACATACTTCATCAGATCGATATAATTGGAAACGGCTTGTTCCGTTACCTCCGGCATATGAACATATGCTGTATCGGTAAAATCAAATTTATCCCAATAATGCTCCACTAAATATTTAGCACGTTCGCCCGGTTCCGTGATCATACTGGGGACAGGAACCATTTCAAAGGTTCGCGGCGTTGTATCCTCTTTCTCTGTTTTTGCAGTTTGCTGACCGTGACATGAATTAAATATCAACGCAAATGCCAACAAACAAAGCATTCTGACTATCATATCTTTATGTTTTTATAGTGCAAATATAATAGTTACTACAGTTTAAGATATAACTTTATTCAATTATTTTACATAGAAGTTCAAATGAGTTCATCTGTTAACATTCCGATCTTACCGTATAATCACCTTTTCGGTTTTTTGTCGGTTACGAGTAGTTACAGTTATCAGAACTACTTGTTCGGGAATTAATACATTAAGTGAAACAGAACTCTGCCGGATGGATTGTTTGTTATACATCAATCTACCGCTCAAAGCATGTATCTTTACAGACTCGATCGGATCGTCCGCAGGACTGCTCGCTATGACCCGTCTCTTGTAGGTAGTAATACGTATACCAGCATCCGGAATATCGTCCTTATCTATTTCTCCTATTCGGAGGAATAATCTTCCTTTCACGGGGCCGGAGTGGTTATCGAATGTATATTCAGGGTTCTCCCTCATATTTTGTAACGTCCCAGTGTAAGTGTCCTGCAGATAGATATCCTGAGACGCATCAAAAGTCTCCATTCCTGACAAACGAAGAGTAAGCTCACCTTTGACATCGGTACGGATACCCAGTTCGACAGGTTCCGACAAATCCCCCAGCGTACGTATAGAAGCCGCCTTTCCATCCAACAACGTATATAAAACAGCCGGTTCCGTCTTTTCTTCCGAGAAGAGAGTCCACATATCTTTACGTGCACTATACCGATTATCTTCAAACGGAACATATTTCAGGCGGATATGGCTTTGGGATACCTGATCCCGCAACACATCCATCTGTAGTATCGCCTCTTCCATATTCCGGGTAGAGCGGAGGGTAACGCCAGAGGTTGTTGTCGACATCATGAAGTCGAACTGAAGACGGGATAGCTGACCTGTCTTTTCTACAATAAAAGATTGCATAGGTGCAATAAGCTTCGGATCACTTGAAAATACTCCCGGATTATACGCTTCAAATGTCTCATTATCCGACCATATATAATAGCCGCCTGTTATTTCCGGATTGGCTGTTTTAAATTGGCTAAAATCCAAATGCGACATAAAAGGGTTACCCAGCAGGGCAGTCGTATAGCTGTATTGATCATTATTTACAATCACATCAAAACCAGTGACATCCCTGTTCAAAGGCAAGTTACCATCCATACTAATACATTGTTCATAAATAAACCGCCCCAGACCGGAACGGTCTATTGTCGTTGTTTTACCCAGATAAACACCATGGTAGTTCCAAATTGAATAAGCAGTACTGTCTTTGGGAAAACGGAAAGATTGCAGTTTGGCAGCAATATCTTCTCCTTTATAAACTCCGATAGCATATCCCAACCCCGGAGACAGCTCTTCGGTTAGCGTATTGAAAGGGTTCGAGAAATCACCTGTCACTTTTGCCGGATTTTCTCCTGTCTGTGGATTGGATGTATTATATTTCATCATATAGACTGCCGGATTCTGCCGCTTCACACTTCCTTCGACAAAATAATCACCGGAATACATAGCACGCAAAGGAGCCGAAACCGTATACCAGCGACCATGCTTTACATCTAGATCCACCTCAGCAAATCTATAATTCAGATAATTCGTACGGGCCACTCCGCCTCCCATTTTAAAAGTTATCGTATCACAAGCAGGTCGGAGAGAAAAACCGCCATCATTCCGCTTTTCTTTCTGTAGATTCAGATTAGACTGATTCCGGGTATAATTATTTACTATATTCAATGAATCTACCGTCGGCTTTATCAGTAAAGGATAATGGTCTAACAGGGTAGTCTGATCCACAGTGATCGATTCATTGGGGATAATTACATTGGTGCAGTAACCAGGCACTCCGTTATCCCAGTTACGGAAATCGTTCCAGTTGTTTGTCTCGCCATTACCGGTCCAGGTGGTTACTTTAGGAAATAAGACAAACTCATGCATGGAAGCTTCGGTACACCCCACCGAGTTATTGGCTGTCAACGAAACGGTATAGAATCCGGGAGCATAGTCTTCCAACTTCAATTTCACCGCTTTTGCCGTAGTATCAGAGACTACTGTCCCCCCCACCATCCAGGTGTAACTTGCGTAAGGATTATTTTCACTGACTTGCGTATCCTGATTTGTAATAGTTATATACCCGTCTTCATCCACATCTGAATAACAGAAAGCTGTTCGATTGTCGGACAGTGAAGGAGCAGGAATCTTATCTACGGAAGCGGCAAAAAGCAGCTCACGAGGCTCTGATATAGCCATACAGGCATAATTCGGAGTACCGTCAAAAGATCCCGACTGCCCCACCACCAAACGATAATATCCATTATTGGCTGCAGTAAAAGGATATATTTCGAATTTAGATTTATCAGTTGTTATCACACCTGAAGTAACTTCTCCGATAACACTGGCAAGGGGTTGCCACGGGCCATCCTTGCCAATAGGGCTGTACTCCCATTGATAATCGAGGTAATTACCCAAGGTTCCGTCATCGGTATAGGTACCATGCAAGGTAAGCACTCCCTCATCTTTTCCACAAACATAACCGTTTACGGAGGGTACGAGGGTAACGGGTGGGATAACCAGATAGATTTCAATATCATCCATTAACACATCATTTCCCCCTCCGGTGCCAAAATTGTTATTAACGACTTCCAGAGTTATACCGGTTACTTCATCCGGGACAGGGAATCTGAATCCGAACTGTCTCCAATTATTACCTTCCCCATCGAGCATATTACCGGAAAGATATTCGGCTAATGTCTCTCCGGTATCTGTGTTTGTCAATATAAATTTAAGATTTACTTTTTCCAGTCCGTTCCATTTCACAAAGCTGGTAAACCAACCTGTAATAACTAATTCGATATTACGGCATGCACCCAGGTTCGTTAATTGATGAGTATAAAAACGTCCGGGAGTTTCCGTAGCGTTCACAGCTACCAAATAACCATGAGTCTCATTCGGAAGGTCTTCATAAATATGGTCTGGCATAGCCATCCATCCGTTTGAGCTCCCTGCTGGACTTTTCTTCGTAATCATATAACCACCTTCTGGTAAATTACCGTCACCGGATTTATACAGTTCGTAATCAATCTTTATATAATCGATTGGTTCTTGCTTAACATTTGGATCTCCGGGAGCTGTTCCTCCAAAGTTCTCCCTATGAATACGGCGGGCATTTGCCGGAGAAATAACAGCATCTACACTGCCGCACAGATAACCCGGCAACAAATAGTACGCAACTCTTTTGTCCAAAATAGGAACTCCATTCATATCGCATACCTCTACCCAATAGGTTCTTGCTTTAAACTGTCCGTCTGTATTTCTTTCGTTCTGGACAGATAAAGTATGTGTCATTCCGTCGGACAATATTATGGGATCCTTAATAGCCTCCACTGAAGAATATTTCTGATCATGATCATACTCATCCTGATCAGGCAACAGATCTTCCAAACCTCCGAATTCACTGGTATACCATTTATACGTAACACCAGTTATTTCCGGTGCTTCCATATGGATGAGCGAAGGCAAATAGCCTGGTTCACCCAGACTCACCATTCCGGGAAGATACACACTGCTTCCTCTGTAAGATCCAGCCTGATCCTCCGTCATGTTGTCCGGACATACGAAATAGGTTTTCGATTTAGATGCATCTTCCGGTATAAATTTAACCCAATCAGAATGGGTCGGCCCATTTTCCCCTGTTACTATAAAACGATAATAGACAGTTTCATTAATGGCATTTGTAGTATAATCGGTCATAAAATTTCCATTTGCGACAGTACCGGTAGCCCCGGTTCCACTACAATTGACCCATTCCCCGGTCTCGGTACGTTGCTGCCATTGATAGGTAAGCGAACCTGTCAAACTGCCACATGCATAAGATCCTGTAAGGGTTTCTTTCTTACCGGACAACACAATTATTTCCGTCTTTGCAGGTGTAAATATCTGTGCCGGACTTAATAGCTTTATTTCAATGTCATCCAACGCAAACCCCTTCCCCCAGTCCCAGGCTCCTTCCGCAAACAAGGAGAGTGTGGCGGTAGTAGCACCTTGCGGTACAAAAAAATCAAATCCGTATTGTATCCAAAGAGAATTACTACCTCCGCGGATATCTCCGGTTGTATATTCCTGGATATTCCCGTTGTCGAAACTGACAAGAAATTTGAAATTCTGCTTGGTATTGCTGTTTTTCTCCAGGTTAGCAATCCAGGCTTTAAACGAAAGTTTCGAACCACCACAGAGATTAGAAAGCATCGTTTTATAAAATGGCATATTTTCACCGTCCGACGTTCCCCTGGCATGAACCAGCAGAAAGTAACCGTCTTTACAACTGGAATGATCTGTTACATCCGTATTCCAGTTTGTCGTGCTTTCAGAGTGATCCTCATTTGTCCAGTAATTCAGATATACCTGATTCGTTATTATATAATTACCACTACCGGGGTTAGGCCTTACGGTTCCCTCCGATGCCGGAGTATATTCATACCCGGGAATAACGTATGGATTGTCGGCTTTATAAATAAAATTCTGTGTAGAACCACACCCTCCAAAATCTTCTCTGACCAGGTAGTTGGCATCCCGAAACAGTTGCACAGGTGCTGAAGCCAAAGCATCTGTAAAATCAGCATTATCGTCGTTTCCCTTGATCGCCAGGACTCGGTAATAGTAACCGTCTACCACAGCAGGTACAGTCACAGTAAAAGTCCCGCTTTCACCTGTCGCCGTACCGTCAGATCCGGCAATATCGGCCCATCCATTGCCGTCGGCACTTCTTTGCCATCTGTAATTGATAGTAGGACTGATATATTTATAATCGACCGTAAAATCCACATTGAAACCGACAATACTTCCCGACACAGGAGATTTGATAGTTATAAATGATTCATATCCGGTAAGGGAGATATCATCCAATCCAAGCCATAAGTTATCGCCCACGGATGATATACGTATTTTAATAGCATCGTCCTGGTAATTACCGGAAATGTAAAACAACAATTTTCTTTCCTCCCATTCGTCGCTAACCTTAAACTTAGCGAAGTCCATCACAACACCTGCAGCATCTTCAACCTCCAGCTTAAATTGATAGGGAAGAGTATCGACCCTTCCCCACAAGGCTACCTGCCATGTACTGAGAGAAAAGGTTTGTCCTAACATGTCCGTTGTTACCGGAATACTGGCTTCATAAACAGTCTTCTCTGTATTTGTACGGTTCACAGCATACATAAAATAACCTTTTGAATTGTCACCTGAGATACTGTGATCCTCAAAGCCTCCTTTGCCACCACCATCTCCATCTCCCCAATTCCATTCTATACCCGGAAAACCAGGAATAGGCAACTTCCATCCGGCCAGTTTTGTGATTGCGTAAGTGGCTGCTCCTCCTATATCCAGTTTGATCGGTCTTTCACCGTAAGCTTGCTCGGCTTTGTCCCTGTTGTATAATCTGTCATCCGGGTCTCCATAAGTAAAATCCGTTGTTATTGTCGGGTGCGGGCCAGCAGTGATCCACCAGTCACCCGAAGCTCCTGCTTGGTTTGTCGAATCGGTAGAAGGCCAACTTCCGCCAAAGTCCTCTTTAAACAGATAATCGGTCGCAGTGTACTCTACTGTTATTATGTCCGAATACAAAGTTTTACTACCGGCAGCGACCACAAGCCGGTAATAGACCGGACCTGGTGCACTTTCTGCCGCCGGGACGAACTCTGCTGTAAAAGATGTTCCATTAGCCCCTCCTGTCACTCCCGTACCGGTGGCCTGTACCCAAGAACTACCGTTGTATTTCTGCCATACATAGGAATATGCTTCATTACCTAAAGGATTATTGTATTTTGCCTGAAAAGGATCAGTAACCCGTGTATTGATTTTCGTATAGGTGTATAAAGAAGCAGGCGAAGCCATCTGTATAGCCTTCATGCTCACTGTAATATCGTCAACCCCAAATTTGTGCTTCTTATTATCATACCCATATTTATCAACAAGACTAAAAGTAATGGCTCCATCTTGTGTTGCCGTAACAGAATGAGACCAAAACACCCAGCCGCCATTCGAGTTCGCATAGTTAGCCGAAGTTTTTGTCTGACCGCCAAGTCCCGTTCCCGTGGCCTGTATTTCAAAATTATATCCGCCGTCCACATCATCATAATAAACACCGAACTGAACAGTTTCTCCCTTTTTTACATAAGGTATTGTAGCAGCATAGATTTTTTTGGGATTAGTGCCTGCTTCCTTTACGGCAAACAGGTAATAGCCGGATCCTGTAGTATGATCAGGATGAGGCCATTGCGGAGGTTCACCATGACCGACAAGGTTTGAATTTTTAGTGATGATACATTTTCCGGCATCATCGGCCATCGGTACAGAGGTTGCATAGGTGAAATCATAGAAATTCCATATGCCCGGATTCGGATCTATATAATTACCACTAAACCCGGGTCTCTCAAAATCTTCATTGACAACGTTTACTTTGGTTGCCTGCTGTGCTTCCACCTGTCCACCTACCAATAATAGTCCCAGGAATATGATGAATTGTATCTGCTTATAACAGATTGTCTTTTTTGAAATATTTGTCATAGCCCTTATACTTATTTAGAATATGATTGACTGATTTCTGATCAGAATATTCGCGTTACTTTTTGTCTCCGGTACAGCAGACCGGGTAGCATCCTCTATAAACTCAGATTTGGGTTCCGGCAAGACTGGTGCTCCGATTGAGATCATATTTTCTATATTCAGTTTATACCAGTTATTCCGCACCACACCGAAACGTCCGTATTTTCCGACACCTTGTGCTTCGGAGACGGAAAAATGCTCGATCGGCACTTCATAATATATTTCACCGTTTTTATAAAATGAAAGATTGGCCGATTGTGCCGGCTCCTCGTTTTTCCAGTCGGAGAAATTAAAGCTCGGATTATCTACTTTAAATTGGTTGATAGCTTCCAGAATACCATCCCGAAGATATATATGGATGTGTTCCGTTGTAGTAGCTGAAGCATAGATCGCCACATCTTCCGGACGGAGAATAAAAAATGTGGTATTGTCTTTGTTATAATTATTGTATTTATAATTTTCGATATCCGTATTCCCTCCTTTGAAGACGAAAAAACCTTCGACCGACTTTAACGGAAGTGTCGGATTCTCTTCCGTTTCACTCATATCAAACTGTTCTCTTTTTAGAACCGCTCTAAAGATAACCCGGGTTACGACATCTTTCTTTTGTTCATTCTGAGTCATAGTATTTTCAGGGATATACACCGGTTGGGTATCTCCTTGTTTCCATGACCAATAGTTATAGTATTTATAACCGGAGAGTTGGGGATACAGCTTTTTGGCCGTACTGCCGGATGCACCCGGAATTAATTCGTTGCTGTTTGATATATACCTGAAATTATTCTTGAGGTTGGTTTCCCCTGTCCCAGAAAGAGCGGAGAAATTAGGGTCTTCGGCATAAAAATACTCCCGATCTATGTGTCCCTGCTCTTCCATTTCGGTACCTCCGGCTTTATACGTAAGATGTCTGAGCCAATAGCTTTTTTTATTGATAACATCGACCTCCCAGGTAAGGTCGGTTGCCACCATGTAACGTACCCGGTCGGAAACAAGTCCCAGGCCGTCATACGTATGAAGATAAGGTTTGGCACTACACTGTTTCGTTTTCCGGTTAAACTTACCGTTACAACCTTGTACCGGACAGTCTATACAATCTTCCGGTATATCGTAATCGTCTCCCCAGGGAGCGGCAAGTTGGTTATTATAATCCAGTAGCATCACAAATCGTCCGTATGGAGCTACCGCCGTAGATTTGGTACTCGTTCCTCCCTTATAATCACAGGTGACTTTAGCCGCAACACGCTCCAGATTGATGAAGGCCGGGCTATTCACTGCTTTTTCTTTGGTGGCATAAAAGTGTCCCGGTACCAATTCGACAAGGTTCTGAGAATTCATCATCAGGAAATAAGCAGGTTCTTCGTATGTTCCCTCTACGCCGCTTACCGTACGGGAACGATACATACCGGCAGTATTGAATGCAGCATCAAGCGCTGTGAACGCTTGCCCCACTTCCGTTTTGGCTTCGATCGAATCATTCGGATTGATTACAACAAGCATATCATAGTTACCCCGTTCAAACGTACGGGCTGTTGTCTGAATAAATATCCTGTTCCCATCAGTAGCCCAGTTGTAAAGGTCGCCACCGGTTATTTTAAAGCCACTGTTTTCAGGTTGTACCTGTATATCCAAATCCAGACAGTATTTAACCACTTTACTTTCATAGAGTACCATTCTTATTCCATCTATCAGGATTTCCGAAATGCTTCCCCTGTCCACCCCATTATAGGCCTTTGTATCCATATAATCTTTGGGTAGAGGTATTCTCATAGCCAATGAAAAGATATTCCCGGTACCGTTGGGGGTGCTTTCTTCGGGTATGTTTCCGGGACCATCATCTATAAGGGTTTCTGTGCCCGTGCAAGAGACAAGCCATACGGCTAATCCCAATACTACCAAAATACGATACATATACTGCTTCATTCTTCTTATACTCTATTTAATCATTTGACACCTCCCTGAATATGCTCTCAGAGCCCTATCCCCTGCTCCCGCTCCACCCAGGGTAGGATTGTAAACTCAACGGATAACCAGGAGTCTTCTTTGTCATCCGGATCAGGCCTGTCTTTCGGTATCTCACCCGTGCCATAATTCCTTATACTGGTCAGTGACAGATTATACCAGCTATTGCGGACAACGCCATACCGACCATATGCCATGGGTTTACTTTGAAGCCCGTCTCTGAAATGCCGAATAGGCACATAGTAATAGTTAGGGGCGTTTGCTGCAAAGAAACTGACCGTTCCATTCGATTTAACAACATCTTTCGAGGTCTCGGGAACGTCCGTATATCTATTAAAATCCTCAGAGCCTTTCATTCCATTTAAAATATCAGGTAAAGCAATAATCCTGGTATTTGCAGCTTCCTCCGTAAGAACTTCCCATGTTTTACCAGCACTGGTAATAATCGTTGCCGGATTACTGTAAGCAGCATAAATCTGCTGTATATCCGTGAAAGTGAAAGCCATATTACGGAATAAGAAGTATGGAGAACCTAAGCCCAACGATGTTCCAAAATATGTTGTTTTTGGAGTAATGACCGCAGAGATCAGCACACAGGTAGTTACATCCTCCCATTGCTCCAAATCGGTCATTGTGTTTTCTGTGACGTATGCATCGACAGGATCACTGGATGTTGAAGGTACTAAAGTAAGAGCAATAGTTCCGGTTTTATAAGTAAACTCATTTGTAAGCGAAGTTATAAGAGTTGGATTGCGGCTATGGCTGATTCCATCCCAATTGGGGTCCGTAGCATACATATAGATACGATTCTCGGCTGTTGCTACTTCCTGGGTGGTCTGGGTAGCAGATCCTGACGAAATAGTAGTTTTGTCAAGCATGGGAGCCGCGTTTCTCATCCAGAATGTTTTTTTGTTTACCACATCGACATCCCACTTAATTTCACCAATAGTTGCCCCCAGCCTCGTTGAAGCAGCGGCTAGATTATCCGCAACACTCAAAGTCACTTTGGCTACTGCACGCTCAACATCTAGTTTTACCGGAGCAGCTTCAGCTTTGGCTTCGGTATCGTAAATATCGTTTCTAGCCACATCGGCCAATCCCGCAAAGTTACTCATCAGAAAATTGTCTCTTGTAGTCTTCCCTTTGGTAAGCAGGTCGACAGTGACCTTTGCAGCAGCCGTCATAACCCCCAGTTTCTGACCCTCGATCGTTAAGTCCTTCAGAACGGCAGGCGGATTAAGAAATACCGCAAGTTTATAATTATCTTTTTTAATTTTCCTGGCCTTTGTTTTATAAGTTGTAGTATTCGTCCCCAACGTTATACTGTGCATATCACTACCAGGCATAGCGGGAGTACCTATATCTGTAAATTCAATCTGATACTTTACCTCACTAGTAGCAGGATCGTCGCCATTATATAAAACAACAAGAGCTGAATTTACTTTATTTTCATTTGCAGTTCCATAATGCAGGTCATCATCCGCTTTTGTCTTCATGCCAGTTCCGCTACCGTTGATGAATGTAAGGGAGATATACCCCTCCAGCTCATCTTTATCACCCGCATTGCCCTTATCCTCATATTCGTGGGAATAGTCCAAGCAGGATGTAAAGATCAGTCCTCCTGTCAAAATAGCCAAAACGACCTTTTTAATAGATATAATTTTTATAATAATCTCCTTTCCAACTAAAGCTCTCATCATAGTTTTTACTCCACACAGCCACTCAAGGCCATGAATAATTATTCCTCATAAATCATGGGAGAGATTTCATTTCGTATAGCCGTTCGGTGACGCCTACATAAAAAACAGAGCCTGACTAATCATATCCGTACGAAAACGCACTGATACTTTTCCGGCTTTCACCTGCAATTTTTAATCGTGATCTATAACATTATTCATTATATATGGTCTCTACCCATGTCATATCTACAAAACACTCTTATGATTTTACAATCAAAACTGTGGTCTTAATGTATACAAAGGTAGCTTATTTGTACATACAATTGATTAATTACAATTAAAAAAAGCACAGAAACTCAGCATTTTAATATCTGTTTGCTTTTATTCATAAAGTCCTATCCGTCTCAGGATACGCTACTAATCTCTTTTAATTTGGAGGATAAAAAGAATCAGATGCCTTCGTAAATTATTATTAATAGCTATAAACAAAATTGTCGATAGCTGTCAGCAACATTACTGACGGCTATCGACAATTTCACACCCCACCAGGGAGCTTTTACTTGATACGACCTGTGCCATCCAGGAAGTTCAGGTAAGCCTTTTGGCCTGCTGAAACATTCACTGCTTCCTGATCACCTCCGTTTTTACGGTATTCGATCTTATTAGCCAGGATAGCAAACTCGGTGCGCCACCAGTCGGTTGACGGTAATTTAATGCACATACGTAAAGCGCCGCCAGCTACAAAAGCGGGTGAAACAAATTCGCCTTCACCGGAAGGTACGGTAAACTTGCGGGCATCGTCAAATGTGTCCCAGCCGCCGGAAGGATCACCGGTCAGGTAGATATCGGGAGCAAGGAATTCGAGGGTGTAATTCAAGTCCTTTCCTTCCAGTTCGGTTGTAACCACCATGATATACCAGCCTGCATTCTTCACACCGATATTCTGTCCGCCGCTTCCGTCATCCACTCCGGATACGCCGGCATAAGAGGCCGATGCAGCAGGAACAAGGCCTTCCGAATAAGCCACCTGGTTACCGTCCCAGGTTGGCTGGGCATTGAACTTCATTACATTATTACCTCCGAAATACTGTACAGACCAGAATTTACCCGGAGTATCCGTTACCGGAATCATTTCGACCCATTTGCCCCAGCTGCTACCCGAAGCAAAGTCGCCGACCAGGAACATCCGGGCAGGCAAAGTCACAGGCGACTCTACATTATATCCCAAGACTTTCGGCAGTTCGATGATATTGGAGTAGATCTGCCCCATGCCATTGTTGGATAAAGCGGCATTCAAACGGATATAGACCGGCATGGGTGTTTCCGGAAGGTCGGCATTATCGTTCGATGCTTTCCATAAGGAGAGCATGGCCATAGCGAACTCTACGGCATCCACTTTTAGTTGCGGTAGCGTATAAGTGGTAGAGAGGGTGGCATAATTGGCTGTTGTTCCGGCGGCTTCGTCGGCTTCCTTAAATGTATTCTCCAAAGAGAGTTGCACCTTATAGGCTGTAGCGGCCACATAACCATAGTCGGGCTGCGTACAGGTCAGTTCGATGGTTGAAAGATTTTCCAGGTCATACACATCGGTAGCCTGCGCCGGAGTATTCAGGTTAAACTCGGTCGGTTCCTGGAATACCGGATTATCGTCTCTGTCGTCTCCGCAACCGGCCCACAACAGGGAACCGGTCAGGAGAAGAACTAATATATTAAGTTTCTTCATTTGTTTACAGATTTAGATGTTATTACTTCAATGATTCGTAACCCGGATTCTGCACCAGATTCGGATTGGCTGTCAGGTCGCGGTCGCTGATCGGATAGATGTTGAAACGGCTATCGACATTGGCTACGCCTTCCAGTGTTCCGCCTTTATAAGCCCAGGCATAATCTTTCGTGAATTTGCCGAAGCGGACAAGGTCGGAACGGCGTTGGCCTTCCCAATATAATTCGCGGGCACGTTCGTCGAGGATGAAATCCAGAGACAGGTCGGATGCTGTGATGTTGGCACTCTTATCGCCATTGGCACGTTCACGAAGCAGGTTGACATACTCAACTGCCTGCTCCTTATTGGTTCCGGCCGCATTGCGGGCTGCACACTCGGCATAGATCAGATAGATATCCGCCAGGCGGAACAACGGGAAGTCAGTGTTCGGATCGGGTGTGGGCGTTACAGCTGCACCGTCCCATCCTAAATTGGTGAACTTATAGCAAAGGTAACCGGTATTCCAGTCCTGCATTTTCGATTCCGGCGTACGTGTACCGGCACCGTCGAAGAAGGCATACCGTTTATCTTTCTTGATGAGACTGCCGTGGCTATCGGTTCCTGCATCCGGGCTACCGCTGAAGAATTCGATCATCTGCTGTGTCGGCTTCAGGCAAGTCCATGAAGAAGACATCCCGAACCAGGTTTGATCCATATCGCCACCATAAGCGGCAGCAGTCAGCATGATCGTGCTACCGAAGCTCTTTGCATTCACATTATCGAAGGGGATGGCATAGATGATCTCGTTCTTATGCGTACCCGTCAGGTGGTTTTCACCACAGAACAGGTTGGCGTAATTATCTTCCAGACCGAAGCCGGCATCGATCACTTTCTTTGCATAAGCGGCTGCCTTGTCGTACATCGGAGTGCCGGTGTACACTTCCGCATTCAAATACATTTTAGCAAGAAGCGTATTAATAACCGGTTTCGTTACACGGCCATAAGTAGCCATAGAAGGAGTTTCATCCAGGTTACCGTTCTCTGACAGATCGACCAGTTCGGCAACGATCTTATCAAAAAGAGCCTCTGCTCCTATCTGTGACGGTTTCCATGATTTGTCGTCCGTAGGGCTGTCGTCCCAAACCACTCCCGGATTACGGTAAAGGTCGATCAGGTAATAATAGTTCATAGCACGCAGGCCACGTACCTGATCGCGGTATTTCTGAATATCAGGGATGTTGCTGTCGTCGGCATAAACATCCAGAAACTCTTTACAGTAACGAATGTTCAGCATGGCACGCTGGTAGAAAGAATAGGCATAGGGCAACGTATAATCCCAGTTGACCTGGCATAATTCCACGATACCTTCGTCCGCCCAGTTCCAGATAGCCTCATCGGTCGGGAACAACTGTAAAGAAAGCAATCCACGAAGGAATACGAGCGATCCCTGGTCTCCCCCCTGCAAGTCAGGTTCGACACTAGCATCGGACGAGTTACCCGACAGGCCGAAGCCGGAATATATCTTTGCCAGAAACGACTGGCAATCGGCTTCGTTATGAATAGAATTGCTGGATTTATCCAGTATAGGCTCCTGATCGAGGTCTTCCAGACAGGAAGTAGCCCAGACACAACAGAATGAAGCAATACCTAACGATATATATTTTTTCAGTTTCATGATCGATACGTTTTAGAAATTAATGTTAACTCCGAATAATACAGTCAGCGGACGAGGATAGACATTGTTATCCATACCATCGTTTACCTCAGGATCCAGGCCGTCATATTTAGTGATAATGATCGGGTTCTGTACGGTGGCGTAGAAGCGAGCATTCCAACCGGTCTTGATAAACTTGTCGACATTATATCCTAATGTGATATTATCGATCTTCAGGAACGAGGCATTCTGGATATAGTAATCCGACAGACGCTGGCGCGACTGGAAACCGGTCTTCAACGCTGATACAGGTTTGTTGCTCAACGCATTGTTACCGAACAATTCGTTGACGCCCAATGCTGCATTGGCGGCCGTTGCGTTAAAGTTGTAATTACCCAGGCTGACACGTCCGTTGAAACCGAGATCCCATTGCTTATAAGTAAACTTCGAGTTGAAGCCCATCAGGACATCTGCCACCGGATTCTTATAACGGTACAGGTCGTTGTCTGTTATCACGCCGTCGCCATTGCGGTCTACATATTCTCCTTCGATCGGATTGCCGGCGTCATCATACACCTGTTCGAACACATAGAAAGAACCCGGAGCATATCCGACACTGTGTATCTTCAGGCGCAAACCGCCATCACCACCGGTCGACTCGTAACGTTTACCCGGAGAGTCCGAGTTATCGTTGTAGGTCAGTTCCGTGATCTTTGTCTTGTTGTAGGCGATATTGAAGCCCAGATCCCAGCTGAAATCACGGCTTACGACCGGACGGGTATTGATAGAGAACTCAACGCCCTTATTTTCCAGTGAGCCGATATTTGAAACCACATACTCGGCAAAGTCCGTTCCGGCGGGAACGTTTACCTCGGCATTGATCAGGTCTTTCGTCTTCCGGTAATAACCGTCGATAGCACCGGTGATCCGTCCGTTGAGGAAGCCATAATCGAAACCTACGTTGTAAGTCGTCGTTGTTTCCCACTTCAGGTTCGGGTTGGCTGCTGTCGGAGCCATTACATTTACCCAGGTTACGTTTCCTGCCGCATCATAAGAAGGATACATCGCTCCACCTTTTCCGTCACGGTAGAAAGAAAGATACGGATAGTCGCCCTGGTTGATATCCTGCTGTCCGGTAACACCCCAGCCTAGACGCAGCTTCAGTTCATCCAGCTTGCTGAAATCTTTCATAAAACCTTCTTCATTGATCTTCCAACCCAAAGCCAGTGAAGGGAACAGTCCCCAGCGTTTGTCTTTGGCGAAACGGGAAGAGGCATCGTCGCGAAGGGTGAATGTCAACAGATATTTATCCATCAACGAATAATTCATACGTCCGTAGAAAGAAGCAAGTACATATTTCGTATCGGTTTCCTTAAACTCATTGCTTACCGTTGTGTTCTGTCCGAATGTTTCAGGCTTACGCGACAGATAGTAAGTTACATTGTCTGTCTTGGTCTGGTAACTCTGGTAAGAATATCCAGCCATGATATCGAAACGGCTGGCAAGGGTGGGCAATTCTTTCGCATATTGTGCATAGAAGTCAAACAGTTTGTTGTTGTGCGAACTGCCATAGATGCGGTTGCTTCCGGTGGCATCATCGTCCGGTTGGTAAGAACCGGGAGCGTTCGGATCGACATAATTCGTACCGTCCACAGTGGCATAATCGATACCCATATTCATATTGAAACGCAGTTCGGGCAGGAAATGCAGTTTGTAATCGAACTGTGCATTACCGATAAATGACTTGGCTGTCGAACGGTCGTCTCTCATTTCCAGCATGGATACCGGATTGACGCCGGCTGAAGTGGATCTTGTTCCATCGGGTGTATAATCACCTGTCCAAGTGAAGAAACCGCCGAATTTACTGTTATTATATACCGGTTTGGTCGGGTCGAAAGAAACGGCACTACCTAAGGCGCCTGTATCGGCAAAACGGTTCTTGATATATACACCTTTACCGTTCAGGTTCACATGCAGGTGATCGTTGAAGAAGGTCGGAGTCAACGAAACGCTACCAGTATAACGCTGGAAGTTGGATGTTTTCAGGATACCGTTCTGGTCGGTATATCCGAAAGAGACACGGTAAGGCATAAACTCTTTTACAGAACCATAGGCACTGATATTATGATCGGTAGAAACTGCCGTGCGCAACACTTCATCCTGCCAGTCTGTGCTGACACCCGGATGCAGGTTCAATGCAGTCAGCATACCTTCGGTCGTATTCGGTGAATTCGTTATATAATCGCGGAACTCATCGCCACTCATCACATCGATCGTGTTACGTTTCGTACTGATCGATACATTTCCGCTATAATTGATCTTCACGCTACCGCTCTTACCCTTCTTCGTCGTGATGATGATAACACCATTCGATGCACGCGAACCGTAGATAGCTGTAGCCGAAGCATCCTTCAAGACAGTAAAAGACTCGATATCAGCCGGATTGATCGTACTCAACGGGTTGCTTAACCCATCGGGAGCACTGTTGCTCATGATTACCCCGTCGATAACCACTAACGGATCATTCTTAGCAGACAAAGAGGAACCGCCACGAATACGGATCGTCGACGATGAACCGGGTTGTCCGGTAGAAGAAGCAACCGATACACCAGCCACTTTACCCATCAACATATCCTGCGGGCTCACCTGCAATCCCCGGTTCTTTTCATCCGGTTTGATGGCTGTAACAGATCCGGTGGCATCATTCTTCTTTACCGTACCATATCCGATCACCACTACGTCTTCCAGCATCTGGGAGTCTTCTTCCAACAAAATATTCATATTGGCGGCAGCCGGAAGTTCCATTGCCTTATAACCGATAAACGAAACCGAAAGGATATCCCCTTTGGATGCAGCCAGAATGAATTGGCCGTCTATATCGGTAACCGTACCGTTCGTCGTTCCTTTTATTATAACATTCGCACCGATAACCGGCTCTCCTGTAGGATCTTTCACAACACCTTTCACTGTTATCTGCTGAGCAAAAACAGAAAGGGACATACATAAGCCTGTGATCAACATCAACAGAGCTTTAAACCTTAAATGTTTCATGTACTTAAATTTAAGTTCTTTACAAGTTTACTTAATAACCTAAACAATCCTTTTACCTTATAGATTTTTTAACCCTTTTAATTCTTTCGGGTCGCTCACTTCCTGAATGCTGATGGCAAAGCCGCCGCCACTGGCTGCGTTCAAATTCAATTTGCTTTTGCTTGTCAACACACCTTTCTTTATAGTATATGCCTGCGGATTATTTTTCCAGTCGGCATCTTTTGCATCGGCATAAACTACGGCCACATATTTCTTTCCCGGATCGAGGAAGTCGAAAGAAAGGCGGGATTCGTGTCCGTTCTCATCGGCCGTACAGCCTACGAACCAGTTACCTGTTCCTTTTGCTTTACGGGCAATCGTGATATAGTCACCCGGCTCTGCTTCCAGATAGAGAGATTTGTCCCAATCAAGGGCAACGTCTTTGATGAACTGGAAAGCATCGGCATATTGTTCGTAATGTTCGGGAACATCGGCTGCCATCTGGAGCGGGCTGTACATCGTTACATAAAGTGCCAGCTGGCGTGCCAGTGTCGAACGAACCTGTGAAGTGTTCGACGGATTCATCGCGCTGCAATGTGTTTCGAAGATACCCGGCGTATAATCCATCGGGCCACCGATCAGGCGAGTGAAAGGGAGAATCGTTGTATGGTCGACATTGTTACCGCCGAATGATTCATATTCTGTTCCACGGGCCGATTCATTACCGATCAGGTTCGGATAGGTGCGGCACAGGCCGGTCGGGCGTGTTGCTTCGTGGGCGTTTACCATGATCTTGTAGTCGGCAGCTTTCTTCACGGCATACAGATAATGGTTACACATCCACTGTCCGTAATGATGCTCACCGCGGGGAATGATATCGCCTACGTAACCGCTCTTTACACTGGTATAACCATTGTCTACCATAAACTGATAGGCTTGTTCCATATGACGTTCGTAATTGCGGACGGAAGCGGATGTTTCATGGTGCATCATCATCTTGATACCTTTGCTGGCTGCATACCGATGGATTTCCTGTACATCGAAGTCCGGATAGGGAGTAACAAAGTCGAATACATAGTCCTTGCTCTTGCCGAACCAATCTTCCCAACCTTCGTTCCAACCTTCCACCAGGACGGCATCGAAACCGTTGGCGGCTGCAAAGTCGATATACCTTTTTACGTTCGTTGTATTGGCAGAGTGACGGCCGTTAGGTTTTGTTTTTGAATAATCGGTTTCGCCTAATTTGACACTGCTCAATTCGTCGGTATAAGCCCATGTTCCTTTGTTGGTAATCATATCCCACCATACACCGATATATTTAGTCGGCTTGATCCAGGATACATCGTCCAGCTTACACGGTTCGTTCAGGTTCAAGGTGATACGGGATGCCAAGATATTACGAGCGTCATCGCTTACGATAACCGTTCTCCACGGTGACTGACAAGGTGTCTGCATATATCCTTTATCGCCTTTTGCATCCGGTGTCAACCATGATTCGAACGTCATCGTTTTATCATCCAGATTCAGATGCATACAGGAATAATCAACTAAAGCAGCCTCATGCAGGTTGATATATAATCCGTTATCCGATTTCATCATTAACGGAGTCTGTACACCGGTCTGTGAGAAAGGTGTTTGTGATGAGTTGGGAGTAACAGCTTCTTTCATCAAACCGCGGATCTCGCTCAGGCGAGAGGTCATGGTGCTGTATTCCTGCGTATCGTAATCGCCCGGCAGCCAGAATGTTTTATGGTCGCCTGCCATAGCGAACTGCGACTTTTCTTCCTTGATCACGAAGTAGTTCAACTCTTTCTGTTGCGGGAATTCATAACGGAAACCCAATCCATCGTTGAACAGACGGAAACGAACTACGATAGAACGGTCGTTGGATGGCTGTTCCAAAGTGACTGCCAGTTCGTTGTAGTTATTCCGAATTTCTTTTTCCTCGCCCCAGACCGGTTGCCAGGTTTCATTGAAGCTGGAAGTACGGGTCTCCTTTATCCGGAAACCGTCATACAGATTCGTTTTCTTATCCAGTGCATCCACGTCCTTGCGTTGCTTGAACTCAAAGTCGACGGCGGCATCCGCATCTTCTTTCTTCAACTCCAGTCCCAGGTGGCTGGGTTTGATCACTTCTTTTTGTTTATAACTCAGGTCATAAACCGGTGCGCCTTTTTCATCCAACCGGAAATTCATTTCCAGGTTTCCGTCAGGCGACAACAATTGCTGTGCATAGCTGATCGTGCTGCATCCGAGCAGGGCGATCCATATTAATACTTTACTTCTCATGGTGTTATTATATGATTTAATTAACTTTTCCGAATTCAAGGATCAACACGCCCTTACCTTTCAGCGGTAAAGAGGTCTGCAAATCGATCTGCCGGTCGTTCAACAGGTCGTAAGCCCGGCGGGCGGGAAGAACTTCCTGATAAGGAGCCAGGTCGACCGTACGGTCGGCATCAGAGCCGTTCAGGAAAACGACAACGGAATGATTTCCGTACTTACGTTCGTAAACGTATACTTCGTTCTGCGTAATAAAATGTTTGAACGAACCTTTGGCTATCGCATCATTGCCTTTTCGCCAGTTGAGTAGCTTACTTATATATGTATAGGCTTCGTTCTGCTGAAGGGTGCGACCGGCCGGAGTAAATGCGTTTTGCTTGTCACCAGCCCATCCGCCAGGGAAGTCACGACGCAGAACGCCATCGCCTTCGGCTTTATCGGCTGCCATCAGTATTTCGGTGCCATAATAAATCTGCGGGATACCACGAACGGTCAACAGGAAAGCCAAAGCCTGTTTGTAGCGGTTCAGGTCGCCTGTAGGCGGTACTTTATAAAAACGGGAGGTATCGTGGTTATCGAGGAATACCAACAGATTCATCGGGTCGGCATACACGATATCCTGTGTCAGGTAATCATAAATACGTGCCAGTCCCCTATCCCAGCTGTTCGTCTCTTCATCGAATGCCGACGACATGATATTCATCAAAGGGAAATCCATTACCGTAGGCAGGTAAGAGTTCCGGGGATAAGCCACTTTGCTGTCTTTCTGCCAGAAAGAGACACCTACATTATTTCCGATCCACGTCTCCCCTACTATATTAAAATCGGGATATTCAGCATTGACAGCCCTGCACCAACGTGCCATCATATCGAAATCGGCATACGGATGCGTATCTTGTCGGATACCGTTGATCCCAGCATATTCAATCCACCAGATACTGTTCTGGATCAGGTAAGAAGCCACGTGCCGGTTACGTTGGTTCAGGTCGGGCATCGACTGGGTAAACCAGCCGTCTATATTTTTTACTTTGTCGTAATCAGAACGGTAAGCGTCGGCCTGCGGCATCGTCTGGTAACCGGTCTGCACGAAATTATCCTGGAAGTTGAACCAGTTGTCGGACGGTTTATCTTTAAAGAAGAAATGTTCGCTTCCGCAGTGGTTAAAGATCATATCCATTACGATCTTCAATCCCTTATCATGAGCCGCGCTAACCAGTTGGCGAAACTCTTCATTATCACCGAAGCGAGGATCGACTTCATAATAATCAGTAATGGCATACCCGTGATAGGAGCCTTCGGCCATATCGTTCTTCAGGATAGGATTCAGCCAAATAGCGGTAACGCCCAGGTCGGAGAAATAATCCAGATGATCGGCTATCCCTTTCAGGTCACCTCCGTGGCGGGCATACATATCCGTACGATCCACTTTCGACTCGCGCATTCCCGGAACGACATCATTCTTCGGATCACCGTTGGCGAAACGATCGGGCATGATCAGGTATAAAACGTCTGAAGCATGGAAACCTTCCCGGGCAGACGAGTCCTTCTCGCGTTCTTTTATCTGATAAGGAATGATCGTTTGTTCCCCGTTCTTTGTCAGTTGAATGTCGAATTGCTGCGGAGCAGTTTCCGACAGATCCAGATAAAGCAGTAAATAATTCGGATTTTGTAGCTTCACGATCTCTTTCACGCGAATATCGGAAGCAGTTATCGATACGCTATCGGTCGCGATATCCGTACCGTATAATAGGATTTGCAGTTCGGGATTCTTCATACCCGACCACCAGAAAGCAGGTTCCACTTTCTGTATTTTTACGCCTGACAAAACAGGCAGGCAAAAGCCCAGACATAATACAAAGGTTACAATTATCTTTTTCATGGAATGATTTGTTGGTGAACGATGCAAATGTAGCGGGATGGATTACCGGGAAAACGCATTAGAAAAAAAATCAAAACCCTTAAAACTCCTTTTCACCTGTAATACAACATAATAACATATTTCAACCAGGCAAAAAATCAAAACGCATTAGAAGGTATTTCAAATGTATTTCACTACCTTTGCGCTAGATGAATCAAATCAACAACATGAAAAACACGATATATTCTCTTTTTCTACTCCTTTTGTCGATATTGCCGGCACATGCATCCGGCGATAAGCCGACGATCAAATCCCTGCTCAAAGAGCTGGATCGTACCATCTCAATGAAAGCCGACTTTCACAAACAGCGGGAACACGAGATAGACAGTATCCGGAAACTGGCACATGCCACTCCTTCGCCGGAGGAAAAATATCATCTGTACAGTTCCCTGTACGGAATCTACCTACATTACCAGGCCGACTCGGCACTGCATTATCTGGAAAAAAGGAAAGCACTCCTTCCGTCCCTCCAAAATCCACAGTACGAGAACGACTTATGGATTGCAAGAGCCGAAGTACTGGGAATCATGGGACTTTACAATGAGGTGGCCGCCCAACTGGAACAGGTACGCCGGGATCAACTGGACAACCAAACCCTGCTTTACTATTATTATACCTGTCGTACTTACTACGGTTGGATAGCAGACTACACCCGTACCGACGAGCGGCACAAGTATATCGAGAAAACGAACGCTTACCGCGACTCCATCTTATCCCTCACTACCAACCAGCTCGACCACAGTGTGGTACTGGCCGACAAAATGATCGTAGACGGACAAGCGGATAAAGCAATCGAACTGATAAATAAAGAGTTGGAAGGTTTGGACAACCAGGAGTCACTGGTCTATCTGTTATATAACCTGTCGCAGGCCTATGCCCAGAAAGGCGACACCGAAAAACAAATCTATTACCTGGCACAAACCGCCATAGCCGACCTGAAAGCAGCCAAACGTGAATATATATCCTTGCAAAAACTGGCCTTGCTGATGTTTGAAAAGGGAGATATCGAACGGGCCTACAAATACCTGAGTTGCTCGATGGAAGATGCCGTTGCCTGTAATGCCCGTCTCCGTTCGGTAGAAGTAACCGAGTTTTTCCCGATCGTGGATAAAGTGTATAAACTGAAAATCGAGAAAGAGAAACAGATATCGCGCACGTTACTGATCAGTGTGAGCTTTTTATCCTTCTTGTTATTGGTAACGATCATCTACCTGTACCGGCAGATGAAGAAACTTTCCCTCATGCGAAAAGCAGTCAGTGCCTCCAATGAACAATTACAGGAGATCAATAAAGAGTTGAGCCAGGCCAGTAAAATAAAGGAAGAGTACATTGCCCTTTACCTGAACCAATGTGTCATTTATCTGGATAAACTGGATACTTATCGCCGTTCTTTAGCGAAACTGGCTATGGCCTCCAAACTGGACGACTTATTCAAAACAATCAAGTCCGAACAATTCATACGCGATGAACGGAAGAATTTCTACAATGAGTTCGATAAATCGTTCCTGAAGCTATTCCCCCATTTCATCAAATCGTTTAACGACCTGATGACGGAGGAAGGAAAACTAAGCCCAAAATCAGGAGAGATATTATCTACGGAACTCCGCATCTTCGCCCTGATCCGCCTGGGAATCAACGACAGCAGCAATATCGCCCATTTTCTGGGTTATTCGCTGGCTACCGTTTATTCGTATCGCAGCAAAGTGAGAAGCAAAGCGCTCGACAAAGATAAGTTTGAAGAGCTGGTTGCTACGCTGTAGCAGAATAGTTTTTGTCAGCAATATGTCACTACTCGTATTCGGAGCCGTTCAATTTTTCCAGCAGCCCCTTGCCCGGCTTAAATTTCACGCTGCGGCGCGGGGCGATCATGCAAGGGACTCCGGTTTTGGGGTTGCGGGCAGGGCGACCGGTTTGCTGCCAGGGGGAGAGAGTGCCGAAGCCCTGCAATGCGACAGGCTCTCCTTTCTCTAAGGCTTCGCCGAGGGTTTCCTCGAAGGCTTCCAGGTATTTTCTGGAGGCCGTACAGGGGATATCGAGCTTGGCTGCCAAGCGGGTGATGAGGTCGTTTTTGTTCATTTTAATATATGATATTTGATTTTATTGAATGGAAAATGATTTAAAAGGCAAAACAGAGGCGGGCATGATTTGCAGAGGTAGTAAGACCAAAACTACCAACACCGAAAAAGAGAATATAGTCATATTCAGAATATGCAGCGCTGCTACCTGCAATATAACGATCAACAGAGCTATCTGCCCATGCATTACCTCCTGATTTGGCAAAAAAACTATTCAACGTCTTTTTCATTGCTGTTACCCTATTATCACTAGGCGCATCACCAGGTTTAGCATCAAATGAAGAATCATACCTTCCGGTGCATAGATAATAGAGTTCGGCTTTACCCGGCAAATACCAGCCGGTAGTTCCGGATGGAGCTTTAGGAGAATAAGAGTTGACGATCGCAGAGCGGTCGACGCCATTTTCAAACACCCAGAAACCAGTGGGGCAGTCGTTTTTTGCCACCACCGTGCCATGTGTATAACTATCGCTACGATTGTACTGGTTGCCGACAGTTGCCACCACGCCGATACAATTGTCTTTATCCGGGGCATCGGTCGTCGTGCTACCGGGATAAAAGGCCAGTGTACCGCTATTTTTCCCATAGGCAAAATCGCCGATCCGGATAGTTTCGCTCACATTCCCCAAGGTAAATTTCTTATAACTCCCGGCGTTTACAGTCGAATTGTCCGTATAATTGAAGGCATTGCATAGGGTAGCCTTAAAATTTAATCCTGTACCGGGCTTTACCACTCTCCGGTAAGTCTTGCCGGAGATATTATAAAAGGAAACAGAGGTAGAGCTTAGCGAAAAAGATGCCGTTATCGACAGGGACGAGGGAGTATAAAGAGGAAAATTTTTTCCGTTGGCACTCATTGTCCCCTCCAGTTTATCCGGCAAAACAACCTCTACCATTGCCAGCGCATGTTTAAATCTGAAAGACAGCCGGTCGCCCGAGGGCGATACGCTACCGGAAGTAGATACCAGCAATTTGCTGTAAGTCATATAATTTGCCTGGCTGCTCTGATCCGGGTTACCGTTCAGGCGCGACTCAAATTCGCTCTGTATGGCGGCAAGACTGGTTTTGCCGTTCATGCCGGCTTCGTAGGGATAGTAAGCAAAATAAGTCGTTCCGCTTTCGTGATAGGTTTCGGGGCCCGACCAGGTACTGCCGTTTGTCGTTGTAAACCGGAGATTGTTGCAGACCAGGCTACCGTTCTTGACACCGAACACGCCAATCTCATCGCCGCTTTGAAAGGACAGGGTCGTACCGCTTTCGGAAGCGCGTGTACCTGTTTCCATATTGATGAAGTCCTGCGCGGAAGCGGTTAGAGAGAGAAGTTTGCCATTACTTCCATCGACAACCGGCGTTCCTTCTTCGGTAATCTCTTTGTCGCAACCGAAGAATAATGCCATAATGCCCGCCATAAGCAATCCGGCGGATAAAAATCTTTTTATTCCCATAATTATATTTGTTTTTAATTCCGGCTACCGGTTAAATTCGTGTTGCTACCATCTCCCCATGCCGCACCGGAACCCGATGATACCGACAGCGGGTAGGCATCCATCGTCAGCCGTGCATCCAGCCGGTTTTTGCCGCTGATGGTGATACTTACGGTATACATGGTATTTCGTTTCACATTATAATCATTCGTGTTGTTGCCCCCCAGGTAGAAACGGTAGGTGGCGCCAATGCCGTTGTATGTTCCTTTTATCTCTAAATAGGTGGCTTTGTCGCCGGCCGTTACCATCGCTGCCGTTTTCTCCGTTTCGTAACGGCCGCTGCCTGTGCCGCGACAGTTTTCGGGGATGTAAAAGTTTAGAGAGGGATTACTTGATGGCGTCGACTCGTAAAAAGTAATGCCGGTAACAGGATACGTACCGGTTGCCGTCGGTGCCAGTTGCAATACACCGGGGACGTTATGTAAAGATATTTGAAGGTCTGTAAATGAAAAGGGGACTTTGTTAATGACATTTATAGAAAGATTAGCCAGACCACGTGTCAGTTCCACTTCATCTTTATTTCCATCTGCATCGGTTATTTGGGGCGGGGTAGGCTCACCCACCCAGGTACCATACATGGGTACGTTATCTTCATCATTCCAGGAATCAAAGCCAGTACGACTAAGCGTTTTAGTTTCCAACACACTCGTCGTGAATGAAGACAGTGTAGCTTCTGTATCAAAAAAGTCAGCCTGGCCGGTATTTGCAAAGAAATAGAGTGTGCTCTTCTCTTTCTTTAGCAGCAGGGTTATCACTTTATCGTCGGCAACGGACGACACATATACCGGTGGGACCAGGGCAGCCGTACCATCCGCGTTGAGCTGAACGACCCATACATTGTTTATCGTAGCATCCGGTGTTGTTATGATTCCCCGTGTCTCCACCGAAACGGGTGTTCCCGCGTCTAGCCGGAAAGCGCATTCGATAAGCTCTCCCATACCGGTTTCCCGTTCCGGCATACTGTTGGTACAGCCTGCAAACAAGCCTGTCAGCAGGAGTAGCAAGCCTGCCCGGCAAGTGCCGGCAAAAGATTGAAAGTTTCGTTTCATATTTCGTTTCTTTGTTATTTTATGCCCTCGCGGCATGCCGGAAACGGATGGTGTTTTGCGCAGACAACCTGCGCCGGTCGGAGCAGACGGCATGCGCGCTTCGGCGCAGGTTGCATGCGCGCCTCGGAGCAGATACCATGCGCCGGTCGGCGCAGGCTCCCTGCGCAAAACGTTATTCGATGACCGGACGGTCGTCTTCGCCACCGCCGGCACTGCCGCCCACGACCAGCGACAAGGGGTAGACCAGCGTACGCTTCTCTTTCAGGAGCGTGCTGGTCGAGCTGAACCAGGTTTCGACCACCAACTGGTATTCGCCGTCGGCCAGGTCGGCCGGTAAGGTAAACATCAGGCGGCTGGGATCGTTGATACCCAACTGGGTGAAGGTGGCAGCTTCCGACTGGTCGGCTACCTTTACCAGCTTCACAGCACCCAGCCCGGTACCACCGGCGCCGACAGAGCGGATCTTCGTGCCTGTCACATCCAGCATGCCACCCGGCGTGATTGTACCGTCGGTCTTGCCGGTTGCCACATCGAGCACCAGAGAGATTCGGGCACCACCCATACGGCGGACAGTGCCGGAGAACTTCGGTTCAACCTTCGCCACCTCCGTACGCATGGGTAGCGCTGGGGTGATGTTGACCGCACATTTATTTATTTTCGGATCGATAACTCCTTTATCGCCGATGAATACACCGGGGATGGAAGGGGCATATTGTGCCGAGCCGGTCACTACCGTATACCCGTCGCAAACCAGCTGGCGGATCTTTTCATCGACCAGGTCTGTAATGTTTTTGATGGTGTCGATACGGTATTCCGTACGTTCGGCAGCGATTGAGTTGGCAATATCATCGATCGTCATCGACTTTTTCGTACGCACCGAGGCGACGAAATCTTCTTTGACATCTTTGGTCATCGTATTCTCCACGAGATCGAACGACCATACATAATTTGTTTTTATGTCTGCCATTGTATTATGATTTAAATGATTAAAAGAATCGCCCGGAGCTTCCGGGCAATGTTTATTTATCCGTTTCCAGCATGTCAAAGAGCGTCGGTTTATTTCCAATTAGCGGCTATCCGCAGGGAGTTTACCGCTGTGGGCGGATGCCCTGTCCTTCATTAATAGTCGCGTACACATGCTACACGTCCTGTGGCTGTGGGGCTAGCTGCATTCCAGCGTTCTACACCTTTATATCCCCCCACTACGGCCCTTCCCGAAGATGACATGAAAGTGGACGAGATATATCCAAAATTAGTCATCCAGGTAAGTTCATTCTCTGTGGGAAGCCGCCAGTCCGAATAACCACCCTTTTCCAGGCCACTGCAATAAGTCTTTGCAGCATCAAAGGTGATAAAGCCCGTTTCATTCCATTCCTGCTGCTTCATAAAACGTTGCGTGGCGCTCAGGTAAATTACAGGGAAACCATCTGAAGTGGTTCGTACAGTCGGATAAGTCAATTCTCCTATATCGCGTATACACAAGAGACGTAAACCTGACTCTTTATTAGCATCTCCCTTTTTGTTACCACCGGATAAAGCCCAGGCACAACCCGCGAAATTTGAACTATTATCCGTTATAGACCAATAAGATGAACCGCCGACAATTCCCAATTGTCTACCAAGTGCCAACTCATTTATATTAGGCAACCTCCATTCTGCCGCACCATAAACATCAGTGGAATGCCTACCTCTACATATTCTGATAGCAGGCTCCCATTTAAACCAACCAGCTTCTGTTTGTCCCCATCCGTCCCCTAAATAATCATAATAATATTCTGGTCCAAAGTAATAGGCTTTCGTCGCACTCTCGTACACAATCCCGTTCTTCGTAAACGGATACCCTGTTGTCGGCGCCTCTTCCCCCATCGTCCCGCTCACCGAACCACCATCCCAGCTTTTCACACTCAGCGTGATCTTCGTTTTGTTCTCGATGTTGAGCGTATAGGCGATCGTTTTGTTCATATCCCAGGCGGGGGAAGCGGGCAAGGCGACCTCTTTCGTTTCAAGGGTAGTACCGCCGTCTACAGTGAAGGTTAACCTAACGCTGTTGGCGTTCTGGGGAAGCAGGAAGAAGTCGCCCAGATCGGTCAACGTGTTGGCCGCGACAGTAGTTGCCGGCGAGAGTGTTCTGTAGAAAATTGGACTATCAGTAGAATATGAGAGGTAGTAATAACCATCCGCTTTGAATTGTATATATGAATAATTAGCACCACCGATCACTTCTACCTTGCTGACAGCAATCGCGCTCGTACTCTTCACCTTGAAAAGCACATGTGTCAAGACATGTCCCATCGTAAAGGCGAGCTTGCTTCCCTTTGTCTTGTTCGTCAGAGGAGACGCAAAGAGCAGGTCGGTTTGCTGGGTCGCATCCAAAGGCGGCTCATACCGGAGACGTGGATAACCGGAAGAATTATTAGTATATCCCAGTGTTGTCAGCCCTTTCATCTGGCTTTTATGCGGCGCATAGGCAAAGAAGCTGATTTTGTCGCCCGCCGTGTTCGGCCAGTATTTCACCGGGGTGTAGGTCCAGGTACCATTGGCGGCTTTCTCCACCAGCTGGTCAAACATGAAATTGGGTGTCGACGCGGCTCCATCCCAGTTGCTTTGCCCCGAATAACCGGCAAAGACCCCCATCGAGGTCAGGCTGGCGTTATCAATCACGCCTGCCGCCCGCGTCGCCTCTTCACCATCCATACGGGCGGTGAAGGCAACAGGCGTCTGTTCTGTCATATCGCCGTCTACCTCCCGCTCGCAACCGGTGGCGAGCAGGAGCAGAAGGGATAATATAAAGGGAGACTTCGGCATGGCGGGATTAGTTGTTTTTAGTCAGGATGAAGTTGTTGCTAGAACCTTTTACGACTGTCCAACCAGCCAAGGTTACACTTGACGGCTTAGTACTTGTCGGGAACTTCAGTTCAATCTGGTCGCCAAGCTTGAAGGCTGTTGTTGTTGCCGAAATACTCCAATCGGTAGCGCCAGCCGGTTCCGTTTTAAAGTTCACCACAAAGTAATTGCAGTTCTGATTGCTGCCTTTTATTGTATTCAAACTCGTAATGGCTGATCCGGCATTGGTGGCGCTGGCAACTTCAGTTACATCTACAGACGGGATGTAAACCTGATCGGCGTTTGCCCAATCGCTAACCGTTGCACTTACTTTAACCTCTTCCAGACCAATAGTCAGGATATATTCGTAAGCTTTTGAACGTTTCAATGTCCCGATAGGCAAAGATATCGTAGCGCTGGTAGATGTTTTAGAATGTCCCGCAGTTAATTTATTGTCCACCGTAACGATATCATAATCTACCTGCACACGTACATCGGTCGCTGCTGTAATACCGCCACCCGAGGTAAGATCGGTATTATCCGCGGGCGGGATCAGGAATAAGTATTGGTTTGTTTTAAATAGTTTTGTAAGATTTCCATCTTGAGTCACTTCCACACTCGAAGTCGCATATCCACCTTTATCTGAAGGTGATTTAAGATCCATTACCTTGTTTATGGAATAAGCTGCAGATTGCTTTGTAGGAGCTACTGTTGTGTAATCCCACGTTCCAGCAGACCAGTCGTAGGTAGCCGTACTGTAGAATTTAGAAACACTGTTTACACCGGAAGCATCTTTACCTGTTCCGTTGCTCGCTGTTCCCAGGATACGCATTCCGGTGATGAAAACATGCGTCTCATTGGTTGATGTAAGAGCTGCATCCAGCTTCGCCTTAAACTCGACACGCGACAGCAGATGGCCAAGCGTAAAAGCAACAGCTGTAGTCTGCTTTTGCTGGTCTTTCTGAAAACCGGCTACGAGGTCGACCATGTTTGTCGGATCTTCTTGCAATTTAAATGTGATGGTCGGCTTCGTTGTGGCAGCGGCTGCCGGTAGTTTAATACCGTACGTTTCACTGCTGCTCGTTTGTGTCGTACTATACGGTGCATAGGCAAAGAAAGAGATCTTATCGCCTTCTGTATTCGGCCAGTACTTGACAGGGGTGTATTTCCAGCCACTTCCATATTTCACCTGTTGGTTCCACATAAAATCCGGGTCGAAACCACTGGAACTATTCCACGTTGCCTGCCCGGTATAGTAGGCCAGAATGCCGAAGCCGGTGTTGTTTTTGATTCCGGTTCCAGTTGACTCGTTGTTCGTTACGGTCCCTTTTGTCTGTGCCCCGGTATAAATATCGAAGCCCACTGCCGGATTGGCATCCGGACTGATGTCTGTGATCTCGTTTTGTGAACAGCCGGCCATCACTATGAGGGCGGCGGTTGTCAGGAAATGATAGGTTTTCATATCTGTGAAATTTTAAATGTTAGTAATTCGTTCTATTTCGTTTGTTATAAAGGAAGTTCGCTCTCTATGGGGTTGCCCCATTCGTCGACGATGACGTCGAACCCGGAGTCGGGCACCCCTTCCGGCTTCACGTCGGGTAGCTTGCGGGCGGTCAGCCGGATACGTATCAGGATGTCGCCGTTCTCCTGCAGGATGTATTCGGGGGTGGTGTCGAAGGTTTCTTCCGTCCGTGTCTTACCGTCGGCCAGCAGGGTCTCGAGGGTCAGGCGGTGCGGCAGACTGCGGTCGAAACCAAACACATTGCAGCTGCCCGATATCGTTCCGTCGAACGGCGAGCCGGGGTCGAACTCTATCTTATCGAACGTGAACTGTTGTGTGACCCTTTCCGCCGAAGGCTGACCGGTGGCCGGGTAAACACCTTCGCTCACATTTTCGATCAGCCCGACGGCCGAACGCAGATTGTTCATTCCCGGCACCCGGATCTCGACCAGCACCTTACGCGTCAGCTTAGCCGGCAGAAAACGGATCACATAGCGGTTGGGGTCTGTTTCTTCCGCATCGCGGGAGTCGGCAGACGATTTGCATCCGGGATTGGCATTCTTATTCTTGTAATTTCCCAGCATGGTCTCGGTCACCTCAAACTCTTCGAGCGCATCGGATGCCAGCTCTTCGGGAGCATCGACAATGACACGGGTTTCCACTTTCGTCTCCATATCCACCCGCGTATCTACCTGTTTGGCCTGTGCCATGAAATTGTAGAAGTTGTTGCCGTTGAATGCGATAGTGCTGAAGTCGTCGTGCGAACGGTTGAAGACGAGCACCCGGTAAAGGCCTTCCCGCAAACGAACGGTTGTATACTCGCGGTTTCCCATCAGCAGCTTCATCGGGCTGCCTCCGTCGGCGGGATAGAACATGGCCGTAGCTCCGTAACCGCTTTCACTAAGCCCCGAACGGCTCCAATCTACTTCGACGTTTATTTCGGCTTCTTCGAAATAGGTCAGTTCGCGACGTTCGCAAGCAGCCGACAGAAGCAAGAGCACAAAGACACCGGCCAGTAGATATATATAATGTATAGCGTTCCGTTTCATCGTCTGCCTCCCTTCCTTACTTTACGTCCCAATACCCAGACGAGCGAGACTTTCACTTTAGTAGGGCCCACCCAGGTATAGTTGCCGTCGTTCTGCCAATGCAACACCTGATAGTTGTCGCGGGCGTGATAATGCCGATAGCCGGTGCGCAGAAGGCCTAAGCCGATTGTATATTCGAGCCGTAGGTGGCGTGATATCTTATGGGTATATCCGTAGCTAATGCCGGAGGCGATAAAGAACTCGCCCTGATAGCCTTCGCGTTCCCATTGCAGGTCGTATTTGCCGCCACCGGCATAGAAGCCGAGGAAATGGCCTGTCAGCGCGGGGCGTTTCGTGCGGTTACCCAGCCAGTAGCGGCCTTCCAGACCGCCGGCAAGGATTTGCAGGCAATATTTGTCGCCGCTAAACAACCACCAGGGGAACATATATTCGCCGTTGAGCGACCAGCGACGGCCCAGCGGGAGCTCGATCTCCACGTTAGGCATCATGGCGGCGTCAAACAAAAGGTTTGTTTTCAGTGCGAGGAGAGGCGTTTTGAGTTCCGACCCCTCTTTATCCGTCTCCCTTTGTGCAAAACCGGGAGATACTAATACCTGCAGTAGAGAAATGCAAATGATTAGCCGTGTAAGATATTTACCCTTTATATACATATTAAACTAGTGTTTCGTGGATGTTACTTACCAAGTAACGGAAAAAAGATATCCCCCTACGGTGAGAAAAGGCGTTTTCCACCAGACGATTTTGAGATAAAAAGAGCTTTGCTGAAAAGTTTAGCGTGTAAAATGGCTGTCCGTTTTTGAAGTTTCAAAGATGGATAAGGGCTTCGTGTGTATTTTAGGGGAAGAAGCAGGGACTATATGATTTTCTCCTATTTTACTAGTGTGATTTAGTATGATATTTACTGGTTAACGAAAAAAACATTGACTTTTATTTGGTTAAGTAAAGGAATCTTTTCAACTTTGCGCCCGAAACATCCCGTTACTTGGTAAGTAATTCCCTTTCAATAATTACCTTACTCATTACATTCATTTATCCGGCTGCCGGAGGTATAATACTACTTATCAACAAACAATTAGCCTCATCCAGTTTCTTGTCTTCGATTGGTTTCAGATAGGTTTCCGTCACCCGTAAAGAAGAATGGCCGAGTCCCTTGCTGATAATCCCTAAAGCCAAGCCCAGATAGAAGGCCAACGTCGCCCAGGTGTGCCGTGCGGTATACGAACTGATTTTCACGCCGGGCAATAGCTGCTTGCCGAGCTTTTTCAGCTTACGGTTGAAATTACGTAACGCTTCCAGGTAACAGCGATAGAGCTGCCACTCGTTTTTTAACTTTTCATTCAGGATTGGAAAGAGGTAGGGCGAAGCCGGGTTCTTATCGCGAAACGCTTCGAAATATTTCATCGCTTCACGGGGAATATCGACCACCATCTGCCGCCCTGTCTTATGACGGCAATAAACAATCGTGTTCCCTTTCAGTTCGTTTTTACGCAGATAGGCCAGATCGATAAACGGCATGCCGTGAAACATGAACATCAACAGGAACCAGGCGAGTGCACTTTTCATATCTTCGGGCAAAGTATCGAAATCGACATTCGAGAGCGTTTGCATCTGTTCCTCGGTCAGTGCACGTTTGGTTTTCGACTCGACTTTCGTATATACTCCGTCAAAGAGTTTCGGATCGTGTCCGGCCATTCCGGGTGGAAAAAGGCGGTTATACATGGCACGCAACACGCGCATATAGGTAGACACCGTATTCCAGCTCAACCCCTTTTGCCGCAACCAGTCCTGATACTCCCGCAGCGTGCCCGCCATAAAGACCCGGCAAACCGGTAGCGCAGCCTCTCTCCCACCGGAAAACATCGCCAAAGAATGCAACGCAGCCATATACGTATGTACAGAAGAGTATTTCCTCTCTTCCTTCAACTCCTCAACGACTGACAATACAGCATCTGTCAGATCACTTCTTTCATTTACTTCCATAATTATAATGTGTTAATGTGCTAATATGCAAATTTGCCAATAGAGATACCTAAAGATTCAGATATTGACTGTTTACAAACATAGAAACAGAGACATTGGTTGTTTCCAAATAAATTCGCTACATTTGTGACCCATTATATAAGGAAGGAAATAAATTAAATGATCGATCAACCTACCATAGACCGGATACTTGACGCTGCAAACATTGTGGATGTTGTTTCAGAATTCGTTACCCTACGCAAACGAGGGGTGAACTATGTAGGATTATGTCCGTTTCATACGGATAAAACACCCTCTTTCTACGTCTCTCCGGCCAAAAATATCTGTAAGTGTTTTGCCTGCGGCGAAGGCGGTACGGCTGTCCACTTCATTATGAAGCATGAACAGTTGAACTATTTCGACGCCCTGCGTTACCTGGCCAAGAAATATAACATCGAGATACAGGAACGGGAACTGACCGACAAGGAGAAGCAAAGGAAAAGCGACCGCGAAAGTATGCTGATCGTCAATAGCTGGGCGCAGCAATACTTTACCACCCAACTATACGAACACATAGAAGGGAAAACGGTCGGACTGCGCTACTTTGCCGAACGAGGATTCCGCGAAGACACCATCCGTAAATTCCAGTTGGGTTACAGCCTCGACCAACGGGATGCCCTTTACAAAGAAGCGAAAAAGAACGGATACAAAAAAGAATTTCTGGAAAAGACCGGGCTAGTAATCGCTTACGATAACGGAGGGGTGAACGACCGCTTTCGTGGCCGTGTGATTTTCCCGGTTCATACGTTGAGCGGTAAAGTGGTCGCCTTTGGCGGACGTGTACTCAAAAAGGATGAAAAGACGGCCAAATACGTCAACTCCCCCGAGAGTGAGATTTACCACAAGAGTAACGAGCTCTACGGTATTTTCTTTGCCAAGCAGGCCATAGTCAAAGCCGACTGTTGCTTCCTGGTGGAAGGGTATACGGATGTGATATCCATGCACCAGGCAGGTATAGAGAACGTAGTCGCCTCTTCCGGTACGGCTCTTACGCAGGGACAGATACGGCTTATACACCGTTTCACCAGTAATATAACCGTATTGTATGACGGTGATGCCGCCGGTATCAAAGCTGCCCTGCGCGGTATCGACCTGCTGCTGGAAGACGGCATGAACGTCAAAGTGGTTCTTTTGCCGGACGGTGAAGACCCCGACTCGTTCGCCCGTAAACACAACGCGAGCCAGTTTGCAGAATTTATCAAACAAAACGAAACGGACTTCATCCGCTTCAAAACCCGTTTATTACTGGATGATGCAGGAAACGACCCGATCAAGCGTTCGTCGCTGATCACGGATATTATCCGCACGGTAGCCATCATCCCCGATAATATAGCCCGTTCCATCTATATCCGCGAATGCAGCAGCATGATGGAAATAGACGAACAGGTGTTGCTGAACGAGGTCAATAAGATCCGGTTAAGCAAAGACGAAAGACAGAGTACCCAGGCTCCTCCTCCACAGGCAAACATCAGCCCGATCCCGGAATACACCGATATTCCCGGCTATCAACCATACACGGGAGAAGTTGCGGGAGAAGCAGAGAGCTTCCTTCCGCCGGACGATAACATGCCGCCTCCTCCTCCACCCGAAGAATATCCAACGGAAGAGACAGGCCCTATGGAGGTTCCGCCGATGGCTCCGCCTCCTCCCCAGCCGCAGATGCCTCCGCAACCGAAACGTTCGCCTTATGAGGCGTATGAGGTGACATTGATGAAATATATCGTGCGGTATGGTGAAAAGGTATTGTTCGACTATGTGGATGAGGAAACAAACGAGCATATCGTTATGCATGTCGCCGATTATATCCGTTACGACCTAGAGCGTGACGACCTGACTTTCTATACCCCGATCTTCAAGAGCATGCTCGACGAAGCCGCCGAGAAATGCAAGAACGAGGGATTCATTGCCAACCGTTACTTCCTTGCCCATCCCGATCCGAACGTAAGCCGTCTGGCCGCCAACCTGATAAGCGAGAAGTATCAGCTGAGCAAATACCATAGCAAGTACCGCGAACTGGAACAGGAGGAGGATAAACTGGATCAGCTGGTGATCCGTGAAATATATGCCATCAAGGATGCTTATATCATCCACCAGATAAAGGAAACCCAACTGGCGATCAAGGAAGCGCATCTGAAAGGAAACGAAGACCAGGTGTTCGAGCTGATGAAAAAGCTGACTCACCTGAACGAGATAAAGAATGTATTAAGTAAAGAACTGGGAGAACGTATCGTATTAAAAATGTAACAACAACTTATAGCCTATGAACTTTTTGGAAACGGAAGATGTGGTAAAACAGTATGCCAACCATCTTGCATTGAACAAGGTTAGTATACAGGTTCCCGAAGGAAAGATATTCGGGTTACTCGGGCCTAACGGTGCCGGCAAAACCACCCTTATTCGTATAATCAACCGCATCACCGCTCCCGACAGTGGGCTCGTTCGTTTCAACGGACGTGAGTCGCAGCCGGAGGATATCTATCAGATCGGATATTTACCGGAAGAACGCGGACTGTATAAAAAGATGAAAGTCGGCGAACAGGCAATCTACCTGGCGCAACTGAAAGGGTTATCGTATCCCGAAGCCCGCAAACGCCTTACCCGTTGGTTCGAGAAGTTCGATATCATGCCCTGGTGGAACAAGAAGCTGGAAGAGTTGTCGAAAGGGATGCAGCAGAAAGTCCAGTTCATCATTACGGTTATCCACGAGCCGGCATTGCTTATCTTCGACGAACCGTTCAGCGGTTTCGATCCGGTGAATGCAGAACGGCTGAAACAGGAGATCCTGGAACTGAAGGAGAAAGGCCATACCATTATTTTCTCTACCCACAATATGGCTTCGGTCGAAGAGATATGTGATAATATCGCCCTGATCAATCAGTCGCAGGTCGTACTTTCGGGGAATGTAACGGAAGTAAGGAACCGTTTCCGCAACAATACGTTTACCCTGCGTATCACTTCCGACAGTTCCCTGCAGGACGACCAGACACATATCTTCACGTTACTTTCCGAAAAGGAACAGAGCGGGATACGCGAACTTCAGATACACAAGGCCGAAGGGATCAGCAATTCCACCCTATTATCCACCCTGTCGGAACAGGCTGAGATCCTTTCATTTGCAGAAGAGCTACCTTCCATGAACGATATATTTATTAACACCGTATCAGGTACAAACACGACACAGGCATGAATAAAATAGGACTTATAATCAAAAGAGAGTATTTGCGCCGGGTAAGTAAAAAGTCGTTTATCCTGCTTACGTTACTGACTCCGTTCCTGTTTGCCGCACTGGTATTCGTACCGTTATGGTTATCCACGATCAAAGGAGACGAAGTGCGTAATATTGCCATTATCGATACGACCGGGAAATATGCCCAACTGTTTGAGAATAACGAAAGTTTCCACTTCATCCATAGCGACAAGACGTTAGACGACTATCGCCGGAACAGCGACAAGGAAATATTCGCCTTCCTGAGTATCACAGATGACCTGCTGAACAACCCCAAGGCTGCAACCCTTTATTCGGAAAAGCAGGTACCTGTCGAACTGAGCCGGCTGGTCAACCAGACATTAAGCAAACAACTGGAAAGCGAAAAGCTTGCTTCGTTCAATATTCCCAATCTGAAAGAGATTATCAAAGAAAGCAAGATCAACTTTAACGTACAGACTATCAAGTGGAGTGAAGACGGGCAGGAAAGTACCTCGTCGGCCACCGTAGCTTCTGTGATCGGAATGGTGTTTACCTTCATTATCTATATGTTTATTATGATGTACGGGGCGATGGTGATGCAGGGCGTCATGGAGGAAAAGACGAACCGTATCATCGAGGTGATGATCTCTTCCGTACGGCCGTTCGACCTAATGATGGGAAAGATCATCGGGATAGGCTTTGTCGGACTGACACAAGTGTTCCTATGGGGGATTATCACGACCATACTGGTTAGCGTAGGAGGTTTTATGTTCTCCGGTGGAGTCGATGTGGCATCCCTGCAAGCCGGGCCTCAAATGGGGATGATGGATGCGAATGCGCTGGCGTCTTCTTCGGGCAATGAAATTATGGGGATTATCAATTCGATCAATATCGCAGAGATCGGTATTTCCTTTATTATCTACTTCATTGGCGGCTATATGTTGTATGCATCCATATTCGCAGCTATCGGTTCGGCCGTAGACAGCCAGGAAGATACACAGCAGTTTATGGCGCCTGTTACGATCTTTATGATCTTTGCGCTGTACGCCGGTATTTATAGTATGGAAAATCCGGATGGCCCGCTGGCTTTCTGGTGTTCGATGATCCCGTTCACGTCACCGATCGTTATGATGGTACGTATTCCGTTTGAAATACCTTTGTGGGAGAAGCTGCTATCCGTTTCCTTATTATATGCTTCTGCTATCGGTATTGTCTGGTTATCCGCCAAGATATACCGTGTAGGTATCCTGATGTACGGAAAGAAACCGAGTATCAAAGAAATGGTTAAGTGGATCAAGTATAAATAAGATGGACTCAACGATATCACTCATATTAAGCCGTCATGGAGAGACGGAAGAGAACAAACTGCATATCATGCAGGGACAAATGCCCGGCCATCTGTCTGAATTAGGTAAACAGCAGGCGGAACAACTGGCCGCCCTGCTGGAAAAAGAAGAGATCGACGTGATCGTAAGCAGCGACCTGGCCCGCAGTTACGACACCGCTATGGCTGTTGCCCGGCGCAAAGGACTGGAGCCAGTCCAGACTCCCCTTCTCCGCGAAATGGATTGGGGAATCTATACCGGAAAAGTAGCCAATGAAATGGATTTCAAGAATCTGCCGGAAAGTGTGGAGAGCGTGGAGGCGTTGTACAAAAGAGCCGGAGAGTTCCTGCAATTCCTGCAAACGGAATTTCCCGGTAAACGTATCTTGGCCATCGGACACGGCGGGTTCAACCGGGCTATTATCGTACAGATAGAAAAAAGGCAGCAAGAGGATATCTTGAAGCTGCCAATCATGAGAAACACAGCTTGCCTGCGTTTCTCGATATAAAACCGAATTTGTTTATACCTGTGGTTGTACGACACTGAATGTGCCGGATGCTTTGCTGACGAGCTTATCGTCGCAGTAAATCTCGCATTCGCTGAAATGTACATGCCGTCCAGGTTTGATAACCGTGCCTCTGGCAATCAGTTCTTTTCCCCAGGCTGCCCGCAGGAAAGAAACTTTCAGTTCTGCTGTCAGCACATCCTTGTCCAACGGGGTCATTGTATAAGCGGCAAAGCCTGCGATCGTATCTGCCAGGGCTGCCAACACACCGCCGTGGATAACGCCGCTGTATTGGCGCTGTTCGTCATGCAAAGGCATACGCGCCTCAACGATCCCGTCTTCGACAGTGGTGAATTGTACTCCCAGATGATTTACATAGGGATTGGTCTTCACCCTGTCGAGCAATCTTTCTTTTACTTCTGTATTCATTATTTTTACTCAATTAGTTGGTCTCTTTCTAGCGAATCGTGATCTTGCAGTCGTCCAGGCTGTCGATAATAGCCAGACTTTCCACATGGATACCCGACTCGCGTAAGGCTTTCCCTCCATCCTGAAAAGCTTTTTCAATGATGAAGCCCATACCGGCAATCGTTGCGCCGGCCTGTCCGGCCAGGTCGATCATTCCCATTGCGGCATTACCGAATGCCAGGAAGTCGTCGATAAACAGGATATGGTCGTCTGCTGTCAGGAAGTTATTGCTGATACAAACTGAATAATCACGGTCTTTGGTGAACGAATGGACTACCGTACTCAACATATTCTCCATTGTCTTGGGTTGCTTTTTCTTCACAAACACAACAGGCAATTGCAGGATATATCCGACCATGATAGCCGGAGCGATACCGCTGGCTTCGATTGTTACGATCTTGTTGATATGTTCTCCTTTAAATCGATTGATAAATTCTTCGGCAACCTTATACAGAAGCATCGGATCCATCTGGTGATTTATAAAACTATCTACTTTCAGGATACCTCCCGGATAACATCTGCCGTCTTGCAGAATACGCTGTTTAAGTAATTCCATTTGCTTTTTTATTGTGTTTTATCTTCTTTATCTTCCTTCACCCGGATGAATATATTGGCAATAATAGCCGTCAGGCCACCCGTCGTAATGCCGGATGCAAAAATACCTTTTATAGCATCCGGAGCCGTTTTCAGGATATCGGGCATCAGCTCCACTCCCAGTCCCAACGACAGGCTGACAGCCAGAACCAGCGTCGCCTTCCGGTTGATCTCCTGTGAAGCGATGATACGGATACCTGCCGCAGCCACAGTACCGAACATCAGCAGGGTCGCACCTCCCAGAACCGGATCGGGCATCAGCGAGAACACTACGCCCACGATCGGGAACAATCCCAACAGGATAAGCATTCCGGCTATATAGTAACCTACATAGCGGCTGGCTACCCCCGTAAGCTGAATAATTCCGTTATTCTGTGCAAAGATAGAGTTTGGAAACGAATTAAAGATGCCGGCGATAAAAGAATTTACACCGTCTGCCAGTACACCGCCCGAAACACGTTTCAGATATCCCTCTCCTTCAATGGATTTACCGGAAATCATTGAATTGGCTGTAACATCCCCGGTCGCTTCAATGGCTGTGATCAGGTAGACCAGGCCGATGGCAATAAAAGAAGATATATTAAAATCCAGTCCGTATTTAAAAGGCATCGGGATATTGAACCCGGCCAGGTTCTGGGAAGCGGCGGCACTCATGTCGACCATTCCCAACGCGAAAGAAAGTCCGTAGCCGATACACAACCCCAACACGATGGAGCTCATGCGCAGGTATTTATTCTTACAACGGTTAAAGAACAATACGCTTAACAGCACAGTTGCCGCAACACCTATATTCTTCAGACTTCCGAACGTACCGTTATCCATAGCGGCAAAACCACCGCCACAGGATACCACGCCTACTTTGATCAAGCTCAACCCGATCAGCAATACCACAATACCCGAAACAAGCGGGGTGATGATAGAACGCATATACTTAAACGTACGGCTGATAACCATTTCAACCGGAGCAGCCGCCATACAAACACCAAAGATAAGCGGCAATCCGCCTGCCAGCCCGGCCGATATGATCGGGCCGATAAAGGAAAAGCTGGTACCTTGTATACAGAGCAGCCCGGCTCCTACCGGGCCAATCCGCTTACATTGCACGAAAGTTGACACACCTGAGGCGAAGAGCGCCATCGACACCAGGAAACCGGTCGTTTCGAGATCGAGTTTTAATGCTCCGGCGATAATAAGAGGCGGAGTGATGATGGCGACAAAAATGGCCAGCAGATGCTGCAAAGCGGCAAACAAAGCCTCTTTCAAAGGCGGGCGGTCATCTATACCATAAATCAGATCTGTTTCTTTTACCGGAATAATAGTCTCTTCTAGCTCTTCAGTGTTAATCTTCATATTTACTTTTTATATATTACAATTTTAAATCCTGGAGGGTTTCGCCTTTAGCATTCAATACCCGTAACGTCATTTCCTTTCCTTTTTTCTGAAGTACCATGACCGTTGCTCCGTCCATCCGGTAACCGCCGCCTACAACAACCGGGAAGTTGTTATTATTGGCTTCTCCTTTCGGATAGTAAGCATGACGATGCGTATGTGCATTGATACAAACATTGAACGGAGCCTTAGCCAGTAAACCGCCCCACAATTCCAGACAAGGATTATAACGGTCTACATCTTTTCCATAAATAGGCACATGGTGGATCAGGACACGTTTAGCTGCTTGCTTGAAAGGTTTGGAAGCCAGCTCTTCTTTCAGGAAGCCGACCTGTGCTTCACGCAAAGCGGAAAAGTCGTTCAGTCCGTAATACACCCAATGATCATCGGGTTTATCTTCGCCGCAATCGAGCATAACGATACGGGTATCTCCCCAGTTAAAGGAACCATATGTTTTATCTCCTACATAGTCAAACAGGTTACGCAGTCCGATCGAATAAGCATTTCTGATCTCATGGTTTCCACGCAGATAGAAAACAGGCTTATTAGCTGCACCTACTGTTTCATTCAGCTCTGAAAGGAAATGAGTCGCTTCGTCATGATTGGCCGGGTCATCGATACAGTCGCCGTTGAAGATCACGAAATCATAATCTACATCCTTTACCTGTTTATACAAGGCCTGTAATGTTTCAGAGTGTTTGTGCAGGTCATTGAAGATAACTGCCGTGAAATCTGACTCGGAAGATGATGGCAACGTGAATGTATGGAAATCCGAAACGGCTGTTTCGCCGAACACCTTCTTGTATGCCTGATAAAGCATGATCTCCTGTGAACAGATACGGTAATAATAGGTTTTACCCGGTTCCAGATTATCCAGTCTTATTTTATTTTGCAGGTCATTACAAATTACCTGTCCGTCTACAATCGTACGGGCTTTCTTTAGTTGGTTCTTGTCCGTGCCATATTCTACCCAACTGTAAGTAGGTACGGTTGTCTGCCACATAACAGTGATACCGTTTCCTACCGGATTCTGCAGATAAGGTTCTGTACGGAATATCTTAGCGGCAGGTTGCACAAAAACAATATCCGTAACGATCGGACGGTGATCCGAAGCAACCGGTTCGTCTACCACCCAGGAGGAAAGACGGGTGAATGCGGTAGTATCTTTTGCATAAGCAGCAATATAGTCGATTGTTTCTGTCGGTTTATCAGCCGGGAAAGTCGGTTGCTTGATATTGGAAAGAATAACGAAATCGTTTTGCATTCCCTTGATTACCTCCGAGTCGGGATGTGCATTCAGGTCTCCGGCAATAAATAACGGTTTATTGGCTTTAGCCGCTTCCTTACGGATGATATCCAGAGAAGCCAGACGATCTTCCCCTGTCAGGGAAAGATGGGTACAACAATAAATATAATTCTCAAATTCAACGATCAACAGGGCACGTTCTTCTTCCCTCCCCGGCAGAGCCAGGTAACGGGTAACGAGCGGCTTTTCTTTACTTAACATACCGATCCCGTATTTACCTCCATCATAATCGATGGCCGGCGCATAAGTAGGGTACATCAAAGTCTTTTCACCCAGGATACGCAACACATCGGTCTGTCCGCTCCTGCCTGTCACACTATCCACTTCCTGCAAGGCAACAACATTCGGACGCACTTTATTGATCACATCAGCCGTACGCTGATAGTCGGTAACATCATCCATCCCTTTTCCGTTGCGGATGTTATAACTCATAATACGTAAGGTATTATCCTCCCTTGCTCCATTCTCCTGTGAATGAAGGCTGCATAATGGCAGTAACATAAAAAGTATTGCCATTAACCTGTTACTGTGTTTCATGATATTTGATTTTAGTGGTTTATTATTTCATCACTTCTTTCAAGTCCTGCTCAAACTGCGCGATATCTTCTCCGGTCGTATCCCAGGAAGTTACCAGGCGCGCCTCGTTATTTTCTTCATTCCACATATAGAAGAAATAACGCTCCAACAACATCTTCAAGGGTTCGGAAGGAATTGTAAAGAATATCTGGTTGGTTTCCACCTTTTGCGTAAACTGTATCTGAGGATATTGCTTAAGGGCTTCCGCCAGTTTTGCAGCACTGATATTAGCTTTCATGGCGTTTTCAAGCCATAGGTTATTCTCCAGATAGGGAATGAACTGGGCTGACAGATAGCGGAGCTTGGAAGCCAGTTGGGCTGACTGCTTTCTGTAATACTGCAAATTCTCCGTAATCTCAGGACGGAATGAAATGACAGCTTCTCCCATCATCATACCGTTCTTTGTTCCACCAAAGCTCAGGATATCCACACCTGCGTCTACCGTAACCTGTTTCATCGTACATTTCAGATAAGCACAGGCATTTGCCAGACGGGCACCATCCATATGCAGATACATATTATGGGCATGCAGCAAATCAGCTATAGCCTTCACCTCCTCTATCGTGTAAACGGTTCCCAATTCGGATACCTGCGAAATATAGACCGCTTTAGGTTGCGAATGATGGCATACGCCAAAATTGTGTAAACGGGGTTTGATGAGTTCAGGAGTCAGTTTACCGTCTGTCGTCGGAATGGTCACGACGGCACATCCGGTCATCCTTGCCGGAGCTCCACACTCATCGACATTGATATGTGCCGTTTCAGCACACAATATACTATTGAAAGGACGTGTAACAGCCTGCAAAGCGACCGAATTGGCTCCGGTTCCGTTAAAAACAAAAAAAGGAGAAGCCTCTTCACCAAATACACTTTTAATCTTCGCTACAGCGGCTGCTGTCCAGGGGTCATCACCATATCCTACTGCGTGATCCTCATTTGCCTTAATCACGGCTTCCATGATCAACGGATGGACGCCGGAGTTATTATCACTTGCAAAACTTCTCATTATATTCCTGATTTTTGCGGCAAAAGTACGGATTTATTCATTAATATGTCATTTTTAGGATCTATATATTAAAAAAGAAGGAGTATCCGTTTGGACACTCCTTCTTTTTATTAACTTGTTTGTTAGAATATTAACCATTATCCCAAGCGAAAATCCTTCAAAACTTTCTGTAATTCCTGGCGGGCAAAGAATATACGGCTCTTTACCGTTCCCAGTGGTACATTCAATTTGTCTGCGATCTCGTTATATTTATAACCACTCAAAAACATTGAGAAAGGAACTTTCAGTTCATCATTCAATCCATTAATGGCTTTTGTGATCTCTTGAATTTGATATGCTCCGTCCGGAGAGTCAAATCCCGAATCATTTACGACGTCCAAATTATACAAGTCGACACCTTGGTCTACAACTGTTTGCGTACGTACTATCTTATGATAATTATTAATGAAAATGTTACGCATGACGGTCAGGACCCATCCTTTGAAATTAATATTGTCAACAAACTTCTCCTGATTGTCTAAAACCTTCAGCGTTGTGTCTTGCATCAAATCTTGGGCGTCATCCCGATTTGCAGTGAGCATCAGTGCAAAATTCATCATGTTTTCTTGCATGCTCAGTAATTTTTTCTGAAATTGCAACGCGTTCATATTATTACTTATTTATAAAAGGTTAATACCGGTTAAGTATTGCCTCTCACTATCGAGCGGCAATACAAATATAGGTATTTTTCCTGAAATAAATAACCCTTTGAGGAATATTAATATTAAAAACCGTAACTTAATATATTTATAGTAAATGTCGCTGAGAATGAACAGTATTTGCAAGTTTAAGACTTGCAGAATTACAAAATTTACAAGTTACGAGTTACAATTTTCAACAATGTATAAAAAGTATAGACAATTAGACAAAATGATGAAAAATTCAGGATTCTTATGGATACTATTTTTACTACTGACAACAGCCTTTAAATCAGTAGCTAAAGACACTCCGCTCATTTATCAGATCGATATAAAGAAGGAGATAGATAATACAACCCGTATTTATCTTAGTAACGGTTTATCAGAGGCCAACTCACTGGGTGCCGATGCAATCCTGATCCATATGAATACGTATGGAGGATTACTCGAAGCGGCAGATTCAATGCGTACCGCCATTCTGTACAACCCTGTTCCCGTCTACGTTTTTATCGATAATAACGCAGCTTCGGCCGGAGCTCTTATCTCGATCGCGTGTAAAAAAATCTTTATGAGAAAGGGGGCCAATATCGGTGCAGCGACGGTCGTCAACCAAACCGGAGCCGCTTTGCCTGATAAATATCAGTCGTATATGCGCTCCATGATCCGCTCTACCGCGGAAGCACATGGAAAAGACACCATCATCCAGGGGAACGACACCATCTATAAATGGAAAAGAGATCCGCTGATTGCCGAAGCAATGGTAGACGAGCGCGTAGTTGTCCCCAACCTGATCGATACGGGGAAAGTGCTCACCTTCACCGCCGACGAAGCCCTGCAATGGCATTATTGCGACGGGATCGCAGAAACACCGGATGAAGTGATCACCCAATATCTCGGATACGATACCTATGAGCTGAAAACATACAAGCCATCCTGGTTCGACGACCTGAAAGGATTCCTGATGAACCCGATGCTGCAATCACTTCTTATCATTATTATTATAGGAGGGATCTACTTCGAAATGCAAACGCCGGGATTAGGGTTCCCGTCGGCCGCTGCCCTTGTCGCCGCCATCCTCTACTTCGCCCCGTTGTATCTGGACGGGCTGGCCCAGAACTGGGAAATACTGGTATTTGTCATCGGCTTGCTGCTGATAGCCGCGGAGATATTCGTTATCCCCGGCTTTGGAATAGCCGGGATCAGCGGAATTATTTTCCTGATTGCCGGCCTGACCCTCAGCTTACTCAATAACACGGATTTCAACTTTGATGGTGTTTCTACCAAAGAGATAGGGGAAGCCTGCCTGACAGTACTGGTTGGTCTCGGCCTCGGATTCGTCCTGATGATCTGGCTCTCCAATAAGATCGGAACCAAAGGGCTGATGCGAAAAGTGGCACTCCACAAAGACCTGGAGGAAGCCCACTCCTCTCCTTCCCTCGCTCCGCTTATCGGAAAGGAAGGGACAGCCTTTACGGTGCTCCGCCCTTCCGGGAAAGTAATGATCGACGGCGAATTATACGACGGGGTATCCGATTCCGGTTTTATCGAAAAAGGGACGAAGGTGAAAGTCGTGCGTTTTGAGAATGCCCAGGTATATGTAGAAACACTGCATTTATAAGGAAAGCTTATCCTCTCCCGGTATGCGCTGATAGAGGATGCGTTTATCCACCACTACATACCGCAGGGCATCGATCGCCAGCAGATCGCTCAGAATATTTTTGGCCGTGTAGTAATTTACGCGGCCAATCCGGCAAAGCTGGCTTACATTTATATATGGGTGTTCATCCAGATAAACAAACAAACGTTCGACGGGTTTGCTGATCTTCAGCAAAGTACCGTCCGGCTTATGCTTCTTCTCCCAGGATAGCATGAGAACTTCATTAGCCAGGATATTTTCATCCGCCACACGGATATAGGCTTTGTATTTATCTTCTTTGTCAGGGGCCAGATGGGGCTTCTCACTGCTCGGTGCTATATAAACCTCCAGCACCGTCTTCCCGTTTATCTCCCAACGGGTAGCCTCGAAAGGGACTTCCGGACGGGTGTACATCTTCGAAGCAGCCTCTATCATGTAATATTCTTCTTCACTCCGGACACCGGATATATTTCCGTTATCCTTCACTCCTATCAGCAACCGACCGCCATCGGTATTGGCAAAAGCAGACAAAGTACGGGCAATTTTCTTACTGTCGCTTACTTCGAACTTAAAATCGAGTTGTTGATGCTCGCCCTGTTCAATCAATGCTTCTATCGGATGTTTCTTCTTCATTTTGGCATACTGTTTGACCAGCAAAATTAAAATAAATGTCTAACTTTGCCAACGGAAAAAGAATGAAAGCATGTCGCAGATTCCTCCATTAATTTCTGACCTGGCAGTAATATTGATTTCTGCAGGGTTTGTCACTTTGCTTTTCAAGAGATTAAAGCAACCGGTCGTATTAGGTTATATTGTTGCCGGAATTCTGGCCGGACCGGCTATAAAAGAGATTCCCACTGTTTCAGATGTAGAAAGTATCCGTATCTGGGCGGATATAGGTGTCGTGTTCCTGCTTTTCGCACTGGGATTGGATTTCAGTTTCAAAAAACTGATGAAGGTAGGCGGGACTGCTGTTATCGGAGCGATAACGGTCGTGATCGGCATGATGACGTTCGGATATATCACCGGTATGTCGCTGGGTTGGGGACACATGAACAGCCTTTTCCTGGGCGGGATGCTCTCGATGTCGTCTACTACAATCATATTCAAGGCATTCGATGATATGGGGTTGCGCAACCAACGGTTTGCCGGCGTTGTCTTCGGTATACTGGTGGTGGAAGACCTCTTCGCCGTCTTATTGATGGTGCTACTTTCCACCCTGGCTGTCAGTAAGCACGTCGAAGGTATGGAGCTATTGGACAGCGTGGTCAAACTGGGCGTTTTCCTGCTCTTCTGCTTTGTCGTGGGAATTTACCTGATCCCTTCTTTCCTGAAAAAAGCCAGGACATTCCTTAACGACGAAACTTTACTGATCGTCAGCCTCGGTCTTTGTCTCGGCATGGTGATGATCGCCACTAAAGCCGGTTTCTCCTCCGCACTGGGAGCCTTTGTGATGGGATCGATCCTGGCTGAAACAATCGATGCGGAACATATCGAACATATTGTAAAACCGGTAAAAGACCTTTTCGGAGCCATCTTCTTCGTTTCGGTCGGTATGCTGATAGATCCGGTATTGCTCTGGGAATATAAAATACCGATCCTGATACTGACAATCGTCGTGATGGTCGGACAGATATTATTCGGTAGCTTCGGAGTGCTGTTATCCGGACAGACAGTAAAGGTAGCCATCCAATCCGGTTTCTCGCTGGCACAGATCGGTGAGTTCGCCTTTATCATTGCCTCCCTGGGGTTGACATTAGGCGTGACCGATAATTTCCTTTATCCGATCGTTGTCGCCGTCTCCGTCATCACGACTTTCTTTACCCCTTATATGATACGGATGGCCGGCCCTGCCTATAAAATAGCCGAACGTACCATTCCGGCCAACTGGATGAGCTTCCTGGAACGTTATTCCTCCGGCTCGAATACCATCCGGCAGAAAAGTGCCTGGAACAAACTGCTAAAAGCATTGATGCGCATTGTCGGAACTTATACCGCCGTAACACTGGTACTGATCTTTATCTGGCTGCAATTCGTCGCACCGTTCATCATCAGCAAGTTGCCTGGCATACGGGGAGAAGTGATTTCATTAGTCTTGATCCTTATCATGATATCTCCGATGCTCAGGGCCATCATGATGAAAAAGAATCATTCCGCCGAATACCAGCAACTCTGGCACGACAGCAAATACAACCGAGGCCCGTTGGTTTCCCTGATCGTATTACGTATTGTATTATGCATAGGTCTTGTGATGCTCCCCATAGCACGTTTGCTGAACGCTGCCGCAGGAATAGCGATTGCCATCGCCGCCACAGTAATAACGCTCGTGATCCTTTCCAAATGGCTTAAAAAGCAATCGATCCTGATGGAACGTCATTTCTTTACCAATCTGACAGCCCGGGAAATGGAAAGCGAACGTAATGCCCCCATCAAACAGAAATTTGCCAGCCACTTGCTGGAGCGCGACCTTCACCTGGCGGACTTCGAGGTGAAACAAAACTCACCCAGTATGGGCAAAACCCTGATGGAACTGAACTTCCGGCAAAAATGCAACGTCAATATCGTTACCATTATCCGGGGCGACCGCCGTATCAATATACCGGGCGGTAACGAGCGGCTTTACCCGTTCGACAAATTGATCGTAGTCGGTGCAGACGACGACCTGAACCATTTCCGGCATTATATAGAAGAACGTTATAAGGAATCGTTGAATAACCGCCAGGAAACGAAAGAGGTCAATATGGAGCAATTCTTTATCAGCGAAGGCTCCGGACTGATCGGACGAACCATTCTCGCATCCGGGATACGCGACAATTCGGGTTGCCTGGTGATCGGTATCGAGCGGGACGCCCGTTCCATCAAAAACCCTCCTCCTACGACCGTATTCGAACAAGGCGACATCGTTTGGATCGTAGGCGAACATGAGAAAGTAGTACGCCTCAGTGAAGGAAAAACAGTGAAATAGTAATTAAATATATAAACAAACGGAGTATGAAATTTATCGGAATTATACCGGCAAGATATGCCTCGACCCGCTTCCCCGGGAAGCCTTTGGCCGACATGGCCGGAAAACCCATGATACAACGCGTTTATGAGCAGGTAAAAGATGTTCTGGATGCTGTATGTGTTGCGACCGACGATGTTCGCATAGAAGCTGCGGTAAAAGCCTTCGGCGGTGAAGTCGTTATGACATCCGACCAGCACCAGAGCGGAACCGACCGTTGCTACGAAGCTTATACCAAAGTAGGCCTGGGATATGATGTCGTTGTCAACATCCAGGGAGACGAACCTTTTATCCAGCCGGAACAAATAGAAACACTGAAGGCCTGCTTTACCGATGCCGGCACACAGATAGCCACATTGGTAAAACCGTTCCGTCCGGACGATGATTTCGAGACAACGCTGTTCAATGCGAATTCCCCGAAAGTCGTTCTGAATAAAAACAGTGAAGCCATGTACTTCAGCCGATCGATCATACCGTATCTAAGAGGTAAGAATTACCGGGAATGGTTGCCCAACCATACCTATTATAAGCACATCGGTTTATATGCCTACCGTGCCGATACATTAAAAGAGATCACCCGCCTGCCCCAATCATCGCTCGAATTGGCCGAAAGCCTCGAACAACTCCGGTGGCTTGAAAACGGCTATAAGATAAAAGTCGGCATCACCTCACAGGAAACAATCGGTATCGACACACCTGAAGATATGGAGAAAGCCCTGGCTTTCCTTAAGAAACAGCATGGCTAAGCACAGAAGATATCACAATTAATATCAGCAGTCCGGACATCACGGATACCGACCATACGTTGGCACGCATGTTCCGGATTGCCTTGAATTGAATAACGACCAATACACCGGCGACCGCTATACCCGGAAAGAATGCCGGAAGCCACGGATGCGGATATTGATAAGCCTGTGCCTCAGAAAGAGAATACACGCTTTTCAGGAATTCGGGTAATACAGTTCCCGTTATCAACAGTAAAGCCCAGTAAACCCATCGTTTTTCTCCAATCTCCGCCTCATACAGCAACACCAGGATAACAAAGATAAACAACCTGCTACCCACCAGGCTGTACACAATAAACAACAAGGCAAACCCCGACAACATCGACAGCCATTTATTTTTAATGAGTGTATAACCGCAAAACACCAACAGGACAAGAACCAAAGACAGGATAGAAGCCAGATGATAGCTCGGACTGCAATAAGTACCCCATTCCAGGGCGACAGGAAATAAAGCATATAAGAAAGCCATCTCCCCTACATTAAACCGCTTCAGAATGACTGTTAATACCCACCACTCCAATAACAATATAATAGTAAGCAGTAAAGCTCCTCCTCCAACAGGCACCAGCAGTGACAAAAGAGTTTTCGCCAAAGCGCAAGCCAGCCATGCCGGTTTATCCATACATTCCGACACAGCATCCGACAGGAATGATAACCCCACCACCTGCTCTTTATCAAACAAATGATTCGAATCGAAAAACTGGAAAAAAACGATACATGACAATACAAAGATCCCAGTTATAACTCCTTGTAAAAGTCTTTCCCTCTTATTCATCTTGGTTAATTATTTAGAATCCAATCAAAAAAGTCGTCAACATCAACCTAACAACCATAAAATGACTTACTGCCTAGTGTTGCAAATATATAAATATTATATAATAAAATGATCTCCCTCCCATTCAAATTCAATAATCCGATCAAAATATGCAAGCTTTTTATCAGTAAGTTCAACTTTTTAGAAACACAAAAGGTGTGCCTGCACCCTGTAGGGCCGACACACCTTTCGCATTTATTGCTATATCAGAGGAGATATTATCTTCTCTTTTTTTGCTCCTGTTGCTTCTTCAACTGTTCCTGCTGTGCACGCTGTGCTTCTTCCAAACGTTTCATGAAACCGGATTTCTTCTGCGGCTTCTTTTTGTTTGCTTCCAACTTAGCCAGCAACTTATCTTCATTGATCGTATAACGGAACACCAGTGTCTGGACGATCGTAAACAAAGTGGAGATAAAGTAGTAGTAAGTAAGACCGGATGCATACTGGTTAAAGAACACCAGGAACATCAACGGCATCATATACATCATCGCCTTCATACCAGGCATCTGCTGTTGTCCGGTATTGGTCATTTCCATATTATATTTCGTATATATGATATTGGTTGCCGTCATCAGCACACAGAACAGACTGATATGGTTACCGAAATACGGAGTAATAATAGGAATATATTTATTCCAACTGAAGATCGCATCATACGTTGACAAGTCATGCGCCCAAAGGAAACTCTGCTGACGCAGCTCGATAGCCGACGGGAAGAACATAAACAAGGCGATCAACACCGGCATCTGCAACAACATCGGGATACATCCGGCCATCGGACTCGCCCCGGCCCTGCTATACAGCTCCATTGTCGCACGCTGACGTTCCACTGCCTTATCCTGTCCCGGATACTTCGCATTCAGCTCTTCTACCTGCGGACGAAGTACGCGCATCTTGGCAGACGACATATAAGATTTATACGTCAGCGGGAATAAGATCAACTTCACGATAATGGTCATCAGGAAGATGATCAGACCATAGCTACTGATATATTTTCCCAAAAAGTCGAACATCGGAATAACAAAATACTGGTTCACCCAGCGGAATACGCTTGCACCCAGCGGAACCAGACGTTCCAGATCCAACTGATCGTCGGTAGGAACCCCTTTATCGAATGATTTCAGCAAGGTATAGCTATTCGGTCCGAAGAAATAACGGAAAGTAGTAGGTTCGTTTCCTCTCAGGTCGAAAGGAACCGCCGTAGCAGTCTTGAATTCTTTGACGATACCGTCGGCCTCAACCATCTTCGAGTCGAAAGTAGCACTCTCGAAACCTTCACCGGAGATCATGACGGATGAGAAGAACTTATCCTTATAACCGATCCATTTCAGACGGCCTGACACCTTCTTATCCTCACTTTTGCTTTCGCTCAACTGTTCAACGCCATCAGCCAGGAATTTATAATACAAGGCAGTATATCTGTTTTCATATTTAATACCCTGCTCCTGCTGGCGGATCTTCTGTTTCCAGACCATATCCAACGCCGTTGTACTCGGTGCCAATACACCGTTCAGGCCGGAACCCTTAATATCGAACTGAACCATATAATCGTCCGGCTTGATCGTATAGATAAAGTTCAGCGAACTGCCTTCACCCGTGTTCAGGCGCATGATCAATTGATTCGGATCCTGTGTCTTTACCGGAGTAAAATACATTTCACCGGTATTCAGCACACGGTTGGTTGCCGTTACCAACGTAAAGTCGAGCGATGCATCTTTTCCTTCGAAAAGGATCAGCGGTTTGTCGTCGTACGTTGTATAATCTTTCAGGCGGGCATAAGAGATACGTCCCCCTTTATTGCTGACATGAAGTTCGATCAGGCTATTTTCCAATACAGTAATATCGTCAGTACCTGTCATGGCATCGGCAAATACCCCGAAATTACTTTTCAGCCGGGCTTCTCTCACAGAGTCCGGCAGATTATCAAAAGAGTTATCGGCAATGCTCTTGCTATCCTCTTTTTGCATATCAAGCTGTTTAGCCAGTTCGATCTGTGCGATCGAGTCCTGATAACGGCGCTGCGCTTCCAACTGCTCAGGCGTCGGTTTGTTTAACCAGCTGAATGCAAATAAAACAATACCAATAAGCAGAAAACCTAATAATGTGTTTTTATCCATCTATAACGTTCTTATTTATTATCAATAGCGGCTTTTACAAAGCTGACAAAGAGCGGGTTCGGATTAACTACCGTACTGTTGTATTCCGGATGGAACTGTACACCTACAAACCATTTCAGTGAAGGTATTTCAACAACTTCAACCAATCCTGTTTCCGGGTTCTCACCGACACATTTCATCCCGGCAGCTTCAAACTGGTCGCGATACTGGCTATTGAACTCAAAACGGTGACGATGGCGTTCCTGGATATGTTCTTTTCCATACGCTTCATAAGATTTCGAACCTTTCTTCAAAACACAGTCGTAAGCACCCAAACGCATGGAACCACCCATATTGGTAACATTCTTCTGCTCTTCCATCAGGTCGATCACTTTATATTCCGTATTCGGTTCCATCTCCGTAGAGTTGGCATCCGTCATACCCAGCACATCGCGGGCATATTCAATAACCATACACTGCATACCCAGACAGATACCCAGGCAAGGCACATCATGTTCGCGGGCATATTTCAAAGCGGCAAACTTACCTTCGATACCCCGCTGTCCGAATCCCGGAGCGATCAGGATACCATCCATATCTTTCAACAGTTCGGCTGCATTGTTCTCATTCAGTTTTTCAGAATGGAAAAGATGCAGATCCAGTTTACGGTCGTTGTAAATAGCAGCCTGCAATAAAGATTCGTCGATCGACTTATAAGCATCCTGCAATTCCACATATTTACCAACCAAACCGATCTTAACAGTTTCAGTTGCATTTGTTTTCTTCTGAAGGAACTCGTTCCACGGCTTCATTTCGGGAGTCGGGCCTACTTCCAGTCCCATCTTCTTCAGGATGGTAACATCCATGTTCTGACGCTGAAGCACCAGAGGAACCTCGTAAATGGTCGGAACGTCTACAGACTGAACAACCGCATCGGCATCCACATTACAGAACAAAGCGACTTTGCGTGTAATATCGTTGCTCAGCAAATGTTCCGTTCTCAATACCAGCACATCCGGCTGGATACCCAGTTCCTGCAATTGTTTTACAGAATGCTGTGTCGGTTTAGTCTTGAATTCTTTTGCAGCTGCAATGTAAGGTACATAAGTAAGATGTACGCACATACAGTTCTTACCCAACTCCCATTTCAGCTGACGTACGCTTTCGATGAAAGGCAGCGACTCGATGTCACCCACCGTACCACCGATCTCCGTGATCACAAAGTCAAACTTATACTTCGATCCCAACAGTTTTACGTTACGTTTGATCTCATCGGTAATATGAGGAACTACCTGTACTGTTTTACCCAGGTAATCACCTTTACGTTCTTTATTTATTACGCTCTGATAAATACGGCCGGTCGTAATGTTGTTCGACCGTGTAGTCGGGACATTCAGGAAACGTTCGTAGTGTCCTAAGTCCAAGTCTGCTTCATGTCCGTCTACGGTTACATAACATTCACCGTGCTCATAGGGGTTCAATGTACCCGGGTCGATATTAATGTAGGGGTCAAACTTTTGGATAGTAACCTTATAGCCTCTTGCCTGAAGGAGTTTACCCAATGATGCAGCAATAATTCCCTTACCTAATGAAGAGACTACGCCGCCCGTAACGAAGATGTACTTTGTATCTGCCACGATAGTAATATTTTAATTATCTTATAATTGCTCACTCGCATTTCAAAACTGCAAAGTTAGTCATTTTCGTTCAGACGGCAAGGGTCTCGGATATTTTTTCAAGCGGAAATCGAAATGAAAAGTTACCGTGCTACCTTTTGTTTCACCTATATGAAACAGTTGTTCCACCTATATGAAACAAGTGTTTCACTATGATGAAACACAGACAACCTCCCAGAAAAAGACTAGTTCGTTCACTATCGTGCCTGTCTTACTATTCGAATCGTTAAGATTGTTATATGATGTAAAAGATTAGCACATCTCATACTTTTTATCTAATTTCGCACTCTAGATACTTAAAGAGTGTAAATTATAAGGTATTATGGTTATCAAGAGGTACTTCATTCTATTTTCTATACTTACATCACTGACAAGCCTGGCAAATGCACAGGAGGGTACTGTCATTACTGGAGCTAATGTCAATAAGGCAGCAGAGAGAGACGTGCCGGACACTATCCCCATGATTGAAATCGAAGATCCGGATCTGGATAATATCATAAGTCTGCGGGCGCAATTTGAAAAACAGAACCGGTCGTACTCCGCACCGGCCAAACCGACTGAAAATCTGCTCCGTTTCCTGAAGAAAGATGAAGTGGAAATATCCGACGAAGCCATGTATTGGGCACGCCTGGTACGGGATGCCTCTACCATATTCGACAACAATCTGACTTTCCGTGATACCGTGATTGTAAGTCCTTTGTTCCTGCCGATCGTATTTAAAGGTGAACTATTGCCTAAGGATCTTACCTTCTATAAAGAAAACTTCTGGGAGAAAAACGACCAGTTGCCTTTGCCGTTCACTCCTGATACATTATTTAAAGAAGAAGAGTTGAAAAAAGAGGTAGAAGACAAGGCATATAAATATGTACAGTCCAATTATCCGGATTATTTCCGCTATTCGACAAGGGATCTTCCTCAAGACAAGGTGATAGCGAAGGTGATCAAGAAAACGAATTACAAACCGGAACTTATCAAGGTGGAAAGCGAAGCGGATTTCAGCGATGTGGATGCACCGGTAAAGTTCATTCCGGAAATACGTTACTGGACTTCTCATTTTGAAAGTGCTATTCAGTTTGCACAAAACTATATCTCCCCCAACTGGCATAAGGGAGGTGTAAGCACGCTAAACCTGACAAACCGTGAACTGTTTACCTTTAATTATAACAAGGATAAAGTAAAGTTTACGAACTCGCTCGAAATAAAGAATAATTTATATACAGCGCCTAAAGATACTTTACGTGACTACAAGGTTGGAGATGATGTATTCCGTATCTACAGCAACTTAGGTTATAAGGCTTTCAATAAATGGTATTATACACTGGAAGTCGATTTCAAAACCCAGTTATTCAGCAGTTATGCAGAGAATCAAGATGTTAAACTGGCTGGATTACTTTCTCCATTCAGTATCAATATCGGTCTCGGTATGCAGTACGACCTGAATAAAACGTTCGCATCGTCAAAGCATAAAAAAGTTGCCCTTTCAGCTAACATCGCCCCTATATCTTATACGTACATACGAACCATAGATAAAGACATTGATTTGGCACGCCACTTCCAGAAGAAAGATAACGAAGAAAATTATCCGTACAAACAAAGCTTGTTCGGTTCAACTGTGAATGCAACAATGACATTCCAGTTCAGCCGGAATATTAGCTGGTATTCGCGTCTGAACTATACAACTAACTATCAACGTATCCAGGGTGAATTTGAAAACCGACTGAATATGGCGATCAGCCGATTCTTCTCAACCATCATTTCACTCAACTTACGTTATGACGACGGAATCGCAAAAAACGAAGACTTCGACAGTTATTTACAGATCAACGAACTCTTGAGCTTTGGTTTTAATTACAAATGGTAAGTAAAGCTCAATTATTTCTATAATAAACTTTGTTAATCGTGACATAATATCTAAATAATCCTTACTTTTGCCGAGGTTTTGCAATGTCGAGATTACAAACATGAGCGAAAGTATCAATCACAACGGACGAATTGAAAAGATCGAAGGCAATGCGATCTTTGTCAGGATCATTCAACAATCGGCTTGTTCCGGTTGCCATGCACAAGGCATGTGCGGTGCTTCAGAGAAGAAGGAGAAGATTATTGAAGTGAACGACAACTCCGGAAAATATCATGTGAATGAAGAAGTGACATTATGCGGCCAGAGTTCGCTTGGATTACAAGCGGTATTGCTGGCTTTCGTCCTTCCTGTCATATTTGTAGTCGCAGCCATTGTAGCAGGAAACTACTTGCAATGGGACGAAACAACCAGCGGGTTAACCGGTCTATTATTATTAGTTCCCTACTATTGCATACTATACTTTTTACGCGAGAAACTAAAAAGAAAATTTATATTTACCTTGAAAAAACTTAATTGATCAAATATCATGATTTTAATTGCCGTTATTTCATTAGGAGCCATTGGAGCCATCGGTGCAGTATTCCTCTACGCCGCCTCCAAGAAGTTTGAAGTATACGAAGATCCTCGTATCGCACAGGTTCAGGAGGCACTTCCCGGAGCCAACTGCGGTGGTTGCGGATATCCCGGTTGCGGTGGTTTTGCTGCGGCCTGTGTAAAAGCTGATTCGCTGGAAGGACTGTTATGTCCGGTAGGCGGAGCCGACACAATGGGGAAAGTCGCATCTATCCTGGGTATGGAAGCCGCTACTACCGAACCGATGGTAGCCGTTGTACGCTGTAACGGAACCTGCGAAGCCCGTCCGCGTACCAACCGTTACGACGGCGTGCAGAGTTGTGCCATTGCATCTTCACTGTACGGTGGCGAAACGAACTGTACGTTCGGTTGCCTGGGTTATGGTGATTGTGTAACAGCTTGTGCCTTCGACGCGATCCACGTCAACCCTGCTACCGGACTGCCGGAAGTAGTGGAAGATAAATGTACTTCATGCGGTGCCTGTGTAAAAGCTTGTCCGAAAAATATTATCGAACTGCGTAAGAAAGGCCCGAAATCACGCCGTATTTTCGTTAGCTGCGTAAACAAAGACAAAGGAGCTGCCGCCCGCAAAGCCTGCGCCAATGCTTGTATCGGTTGCGGTAAGTGTGTGAAGGAATGCCCGTTCGAAGCGATCACGCTCGAAAACAATGTAGCTTATATCGACTATCGCAAATGCCGCTTGTGCCGCAAATGTGTAGCCGTATGTCCTACCGGTGCTATTCACGAACTGAACTTCCCGCCGCGTAAAGAAGCTGCTCCGGCTGTGGACGCAAAAGTGACGCCCGAAACAAAAACAACAGAAGAAACAATTCAAAAATAAAAATCTAATAGTATGCTAAGGACATTTCGAATCGGCGGTATACATCCACCCGAAAATAAATTGTCTGCCGGAAAAAAGATCACCGGACTGGCTATACCCAAACAGGTCATTATACCGTTAAGCCAGCATATCGGGGCTCCTGCCCAGGCTGTGGTGAAGAAAGGTGATCCGGTTAAGGTAGGTACACTGCTGGCTAAGGCCGGAGGTTTCGTATCGGCAAACATTCACTCGTCGGTATCCGGTAAGGTAAACAAGATAGATAACGCCCTCGACGCTAGCGGATACAAACGTCCCGCTATCTATATCGATGTAGAAGGTGACGAATGGGAAGAAACAATCGACCGTAGCGAAACACTTGTAAAAGAGTGCCCGCTTCCTTCCAAAGAGATCGTAGACAAGATTGCCGCAGCAGGCATCGTAGGTCTGGGTGGTGCCACTTTCCCGACACAGGTGAAACTGATGCCGCCTCCCGGAAGCAAAGCCGAGATCATTATCATCAATGCGGTCGAATGCGAGCCGTATCTGACTTCCGACCATTCGCTAATGATGGAAAAGGCCGAACAGATCCTGGTCGGTGTGACCTTGCTGATGAAAGCAGTCAACGTGACCAAAGCTGTGATCGGTATTGAAAACAACAAGCCTGACGCCATTGCTCATCTGGGTAAACTGGCAAAAGATTATAAAGGCATAGAGATCATGCCGCTGAAAGTACAATATCCGCAGGGAGGTGAAAAACAGCTGATCGATGCTGTGATACGCCGCCAGGTAAAGAGTGGGGCACTGCCTATCTCCGCCGGAGCTGTGGTACAGAATGTCGGTACGGCTTTCGCTGTATATGAAGCGGTGATGAAGAACAAACCTTTGTTCGAACGTGTCGTGACAGTTACCGGTAAAGCGGTTACTACTCCTTCCAACTTCCTGGTGCGCATGGGTACTCCGATCAGTGCACTGATAGAAGCGGCCGGAGGTGTTCCTGAAAATACAGGTAAAGTGATCGGTGGCGGCCCGATGATGGGTAAGGCGCTGATCAGTCCGGAAGTACCGGTTACCAAAGGTAGTTCAGGCGTATTACTGATGACAAAAGAAGAATCCGTACGTAAACCGGTATATGATTGCATACGTTGTGCCAAATGTGTCAGCGTCTGTCCGATGGGCCTCAACCCTACCCTGCTGATGAATGCAACTGAATTCACAGAGTGGGATCTGGCTGAAAAGAATTATATCACCGACTGTATCGAGTGCGGTTCTTGTAGTTATACCTGCCCGGCCAACCGTCCGTTGCTGGATTATATCCGTTCAGGTAAAGGAAAAGTAATGGGTATCATACGGGCACGAAAGTCATAATAAAGAGCAATATGGAAAATAATTTAATAGTATCTCCTTCGCCCCATATCCACGGCGGCGATAGCATAAGCAAAAATATGTATGGTGTACTGATTGCCCTTGTTCCGGCTTTCCTGGTATCCCTCTACTACTTCGGACTGGGTGCGCTGATCGTTACTGCAACATCGGTCGTAGCCTGCGTCCTCTTTGAATATCTGATCCAGAAGTTCCTGATGAAAAAGGAACCGACCGTATGTGATGGTTCGGCCATCCTGACCGGTGTGCTGCTGGCATTCAACCTGCCGTCGAACCTGCCTGTATGGATCATCCTGATCGGTGCACTGGCGGCTATCGGTATCGGTAAGATGTCGTTCGGCGGACTGGGTAACAATATCTTCAACCCGGCACTGGTCGGACGTGTATTCCTCCTGATCTCTTTCCCGGCACAGATGACAACCTGGCCGGAAGTCGGACAGCTGACAGCCTACACCGATGCAACCACCGGTGCGACTGTTTTGTCCCTGATGAATGAGGGAGCATTGGATAAACTGCCTACACTGGTGGATATGTTGCTAGGAAAGATGGGGGGTAGCCTCGGTGAAGTAAGTGCACTGGCACTGTTGCTGGGACTTGCCTTCATGTTATGGAGAAAGATCATCACCTGGCAGATCCCGGTTTCTATCCTGCTGACTGTATTCGTATTCACAGGCATTATGCACCTGGTTAACCCGGTACAATATGCAAGTCCGTTCGTTCACCTGCTGTCGGGAGGTTTGATGCTGGGAGCTATCTTCATGGCAACCGACTATGTGACTTCGCCGATGAGTAAGAACGGCATGCTGGTTTACGGTGTCGGTATCGGTATCCTGACTACGGTGATCCGTCTGTTCGGTTCTTATCCGGAAGGTATGTCGTTTGCTATTCTTATTATGAATGCATTTACTCCGCTGATCAACAGTTATATCAAACCTAAACATTTTGGAGGGAAATAAGCATGGCAAAACTAAAATCAACATTACCCAACATGCTCTTGTCGCTTACCATCATCTGTTTGGTTGCGGGAGCGATATTAGCCGGAGTAAATATGTACACCACCGGCCCGATTGCAGCCTCCAAAGCTGCGGCATTGGAAGCAGCTATCAAAGCTGTTACGCCGGAATTCGATAACAAACCGTCGGAAGATGCTTATATGGCTATTACAGCCGATGGTGATTCGCTGAAGATCTATCCGGCCACCAAAGGCGGCGAGTTCGTCGGTGCGGCTGTCGAAAGCAACACCAAGAAAGGATTCAGCGGCGAGATCAAAGTAATCGTCGGATTCGATAAGGAAGGCAAGCTGTTGAACTATTCCGTATTGCAACACGCAGAAACTCCCGGCCTGGGAGCCAAGATGCAGGAATGGTTCAGTACGGACAAGAACAAACAGAGCGTTCTCGGACGCAGCCTGGCCGGAGGTGCATTAAAAGTAACTAAAGACGGTGGCGATATAGATGCTATTACAGCAGCAACCATCACCAGCCGTGCATTCCTGGACGCGGTGAATCGCGCTTACAGCGCATTTGCCGGAACTGACGGAGTAACCGGTGCAACAACCGCTAACACTAATGAGGGAGGAAACGACAATGAGTAATATGAAAGTATTGATGAACGGTATCATCAAAGAGAACCCGACATTTGTCTTATTGCTGGGTATGTGTCCAACTCTGGGAACCACTTCCTCAGCACTGAACGGTATGAGTATGGGACTGGCAACCATGTTCGTCCTGATCTGTTCCAATATGGTTATTTCAGCCTTGAAGAACCTGATCCCCGACATGGTACGTATTCCTGCTTTTATTGTTGTGATCGCCACCTTCGTGACCGTGGTGCAGATGTGTATGGAAGCATTCGTTCCGGCTCTCTACGCCAGCCTGGGATTGTTCATCCCGTTGATCGTTGTAAACTGTATCGTACTGGGACGTGCAGAAGCATTCGCCGCTAAAAACGGCGTGATCCCTTCCGCATTCGACGGACTGGGTATGGGACTGGGCTTTACACTGGCACTGACCTTGCTGGGAGCTACCCGCGAACTGCTTGGGACAGGTAAACTGTTCGGCCTGACACTGATGCCCGAACAATATGGTTCGCTGATCTTCGTATTGGCACCGGGTGCCTTCATCGCGCTGGGTTACCTGATTGCTATTGTAAACAAATTGCGTAAAGCCTGATATTAAAAAACGAAAGATATGGAATATATATTAATATTTATCGCAGCCGTATTCGTTAACAACGTTGTATTAGCGCAGTTCCTCGGAATCTGCCCGTTCCTGGGTGTTTCCAAAAAGGTAGAGACAGCGGCCGGTATGGGGGCAGCAGTAACATTTGTTCTTACTATTGCAACCATCGTAACCTTCCTCGTTCAGAAATATATCCTGGATAGGTTCGGGCTCGGGTTCATGCAGACGATCAGCTTCATCCTGATCATTGCCGCATTGGTACAGATGGTGGAAATTATTCTTAAAAAAGTTTCTCCGGCTCTTTACCAGGCATTGGGCGTGTTCCTTCCGTTGATTACCACGAACTGTTGTATCTTAGGTGTGGCTATCCTTGTCATACAAAAAGAGTATAATTTGTTGGAATCTGTTGTATATGCGATCTCCACAGCTATTGGATTTGCGCTAGCTTTAGTTATCTTTGCAGGGATTAGAGAACAGTTGGCATTGACACGTGTTCCCGAAGGTATGAAAGGTACCCCTATCGCGCTTATTACAGCCGGTTTGCTGGCGATGGCGTTTATGGGATTCTCTGGAATCGTATAATTAATCTAAATAGAGACTAGCATGAAAAAGAAAATCTTAGTAGCAGGTGGAACCGGATATATTGGCTCACACACTACAGTTGAGTTGCAGAATGCAGGTTATGATGTAGTCATCATCGACGACCTGTCGAACTCCAATATCGAAGTATTGGATGGCATTGAAAAGATCACCGGTATCCGTCCTGAATTCATCAAACTGGATTTGAAAGATAAAGAAGGAACCCGCGAAGCATTGAAAGCACATCCGGGTATCAACGGTATCATCCTTTTCGCAGCCAGCAAGGCAGTAGGCGAATCGGTTCAACAGCCGCTGAAGTACTACCGCAACAATGTCGTTACGTTGGTCAACCTGCTGGAACTGATGCCGGAATTCAATATCGACGGTATCGTGTTCTCTTCTTCCTGTACTGTTTACGGACAGCCTGATCCGGAAAATCTGCCTGTAACGGAAGATGCTCCGATCAAACCGGCTACTTCACCATATGGTAATACCAAACAGATCAACGAAGAGATCATCCGTGATACTATTCATGCAAATGCTCCGTTCAAGAGCATCATCCTGCGCTACTTCAACCCGATCGGTGCTCATCCGACTGCAGAGATCGGCGAATTGCCTAACGGTGTTCCTCAGAACCTGATCCCGTATCTGACTCAGACTGCGATGGGTATCCGTAAGGAATTGAGCGTATTCGGCAACGATTACGATACTCCCGACGGGTCCTGCATCCGCGACTATATCAATGTAGTCGATCTGGCTAAAGCACACGTGATCGCTATGGATCGTATGCTGGGTGGCAAAACGGAAGAAAATGTTGAATATTTCAACCTCGGAACCGGCAACGGTGTAACCGTATTGGAACTGATCAACACATTCGAACAAGCTACCGGCGTAAAAGTTCCCCACAAGATCGTTGGCCGCCGCGAAGGAGATATCGAAAAAGTTTGGGCTAATCCGGAACGTGCAAACAAAGTATTGGGCTGGACTGCTAAAGAAACATTAGCCGACACATTGGCTTCTGCCTGGAAATGGCAAGAAAGACTGCGTGAACGCGGTATTCAATAAAAAAGACGTATTTTACATACTAAATACAAGAATAAAAGGCATGGAGCGTATAAAAACTCCATGCCTTTATTTTTATATGAAAGAGCTTAAAATACAAGATTAGCAGAATAAATATCCACCTTAGGGGATATAAACGACGAAATAACATGAAAAACATCCACTCCTGTTGAATTATAACGTTTTTTTAGTTGCTATATTCATTTTTTATCTACTTTTGTAAAATTCCTTCGAACACAGGCAAACGGTTCGTTACATAAATGGCATTAAAGAAACATGACAAGCGAATATAAAGAGAAGCTACAGGCATATGGGGTTAACCTGAACAGCGCATTAAACCGATTCATGGAAAATGAACAATTCTATGAAAGGATACTTTCCAAATTTCCAAAGGATGAAAACTTCACCTTGATGGAAAAAAGTATCAACGAGAATAACATTCCCTTGGCATTCAGATATGCCCATACTTTAAAAGGATTGGTGGCTACACTCGATCTGACAAATCTATTAACCATATTAACCCCGATGACAGAAAAACTCAGAGCAGGGGAAACAGATGGTATACAAGAAATGCTTGACCAGCTAAAAATAGAGTACAAGCAAATCTGCGAACTGATTACTAAACAAAACGACTGATTAACAGCGAATAAAATGAATCATACATTTAATCCAAACGGATCGTTGGCGGACTACCAGTATCTCATGGATACCATTTGGACTATTTATCTGGAAGACGGATACGTTGAAGTACAAAAAGACTCCATGAATCCCGAGCTTGCGAACACAAAGCACGATTATATCAGTCTCAACAACATAATAAAAAACGATGTCTATCCTCCCGACCATTGTTTATGGGATGAAACCGTTTCGCTTGAAGCTTTCCATAAAATGATCGCAGAAGGATGTTTTCATAAAACATTCGATATGCGTTTCAGCAATGATCATTTCGGTTTTGAATGGCACGAATGTTTTATCGATATCCTTTTCGATGAAGAAAGTAAGCCGGACAGGGTGCTTATATCCAGCCGCAATGTTAATGATTCCAGAAAATCGCAGATCATAGAAACCGCCGTTAAGTCAGAATACGACTATGTGATTTATATAGAAGCTTCAAAAAATAGCTACGTTATGTACACGGCCGGTTCAGCAAGCGAAACCCCTCCTCCTATCGCCAGCAGCAATTACGAAGCTGTTGTTGCCGAGTACAACCGGCAATATATGGATCCGGAGCTTAGCGAGGCAATGACCGAAAAAATGCGTATAGCTCATGTCGATCCGATACTCCGGAAGCACGGAGAATACATTCTATACGGTACTATGATAGAAAACGGCGAGCATCGCGATAAGAAAATGCGATTCAGCTATTTCGACAAAGAAAAGAATATCTGGTTAATGACCAGAACCGACATAACGGAAATCAAAGAGGAAAGAAGACAGAGGCAACTCTTACAGGAAGCTTTGCAAAGCGCAACAGCTGCCAACCGTGCCAAATCCGACTTTCTTTCCCGTATGAGCCATGATGTACGCACCCCTATCAACGCCATCGTCGGCATGACGGCCATAGCCAGCCTGCACATGGACGACCAGAAGCGTATAGCTGACTGCCTGAAGAAAATAACCATTTCTTCCAAGCTCCTGCTGAACCTGATCAACGAAGTGCTGGATATGTCGAAACTGGAAAGCGGACATATCATGCTGGCGGAAGAAAGTTTCAGACTCGATGAGCTGCTGGAAAGTCTGTTCGTGATGGTGCAATCCTCTTTTGAGACGAAAGAACAAAAGCTACTCATACACACCAAGGTAAAACACGAATGCCTGATCGGTGACGTACAACGCATACAACAGGCATTGATGAACATGCTGACAAATGCAATCAAATATACGCCGGAAGGAGGACAGATCCGGATAGAAGTAGAAGAGAAACCTTCCGTTTATAACGGTTACAGCCGATTCGAGATAGCAGTAGAAGACAACGGCATAGGTATGAAGCCGGAGTTTTTACACAAAGTGTTCGAGCCGTTCGAACGTTCGGAGGATATATCTGTCCGCAATATTCAGGGAACAGGCCTCGGTATGGCCATCAGCCGCCATATCGCCCAAATGATGAACGGCGATATCCTGGTGGAAAGCGAATACGGAAAAGGCTCCAAATTCACCATGACATTCCATGTTAAACTGGGAGGTTTGGATGAATACGACAAAGAAATGTTGGTCGACCTGCCGGTATTGGTGGTGGATGACGATGATATCTCCTGCGAAATAGCCTGCGAGAACTTACTGGAACTGGGTATGAAACCTGACTCTGTCTTTTCCGGCAAAGAGGCCGTACAGAAAGTAACCGAAGGCAACAACTATTTCGCCATTATCATAGACCTGATGATGCCCGGAATGAACGGTATCGAAACGACAATGAAAATACGGGAATATGTAGGCCCGGATATTCCTATCATTATCATATCGGCTTACGATTACTCCGGTTACGAAAACGAAGCTCTGAGAGCCGGAGTCAACGGCTTTATTACCAAGCCCATCATGAAATCGAAGTTATTCCATCTGATGAAAAAGTTTGCTACAGACAAAAAGGAGGAAGAACAGCAGAGCATTGTTCCTGCCGATATCACCTCTTTCCCCGGTAAACGAATACTGGTGGTGGAAGACAACGAACTGAACCGTGAGATAGCCTACGAGCTACTACAGGAAACCAAAGCCGTAGTAGAAACAGCCGTCGACGGACAGGATGCGTTAGATAAGGTATCCGCTTCCCCGGAAGGATACTACGATCTGATTATCATGGATATTCAAATGCCTGTGATGAACGGCCTTGAAGCGACAAAAGCCATCCGCCGACTCGACCGGAAGGACATAAAAGACATGCCGATCGTCGCCATGTCGGCCAATGCTTTCGCCGAAGATGTACAATTAAGTCTGGATGCGGGTATGAACGAACATATCCCCAAGCCTATAGAGATCGATAAACTCTACAGTGTCATGGGGAAATGGTTTCATTGACGGCTTCACGCCAATCCTCCCCGTTTTTGGGTTGGTAAGTAACGAAGCCAAGCGCCTGTCCTACTTCGATATTACTGCTGCCATCATCCACAAAGAGTGTTTCCGAAGGGATCAGGCCGGTGTCTTTGATCATATAGTCAAAGATACGGCGGTCGGGCTTTGTTGCACCGACTTCATAGGAGGTGTACATTTTATCAAAATAAGCACCGATCGGACGACCGGCCGGAGTAAATTGATCCGTCCTCGCCCAGCCTTCCTGGATGATAGGATTGGTATTGCTCAACAGATAAACATTGTAGTGTTCGCGAAGCTTCAGCAGGTAGTCGAGCTTATACTGGGGCGTATCGGAAATAAATCCGAGCCAGGCATGTTTTATGTCCTCATAAGGAATATCTTTTCCTGCATGCTTACGAAGCTTTTCACAATACTCTTCAGCTGTGATCGTTCCGTTCTCCACTTCCAGAAAGATACCTTTTTGCTCATAAGGATCCAGCAACTGTTCAGCATCTGCCACGCCTATCTCTTTAAAACGACGGACTGCCTGCCCATGATCCAGATCGATAAGGACTCCTCCCAAATCAAATACAATGTTTTTAATCTTTGCCATAATTATGTGCTTTTTACATATATATTGTCTCTATCGTAATGCCGAACAAAGATACTAATAATAAGTGTAAACAACAGTCCTTACACCACGGCAAGTCAATACCCGAGCGTAAACCGTTCCTTATGATGTTTCTCCTGTTCCAACTCGTCAATCATAGCCACAGCAAAATCTTCAACGGAGATATTACTGTCGCCACTCTCGTCGACAATCAAATCATCCTTACCCAAACGGAATTTATCGGTACGTTCTCCCGGAGTCATATTAGCCGCCGGACTCAGGAATACCCAATCGACCGACTTTTCCGGAATCAACAGGTCGGTATATACTTTTGCCAGGCTGCGTATGCCAGGTAAAAGTTTCTTCGGAACATCCGGCTCATCCATCAGCAAACGTCCCGGAGCGACAAACAGGCTTCCGGCACCGCCTACCATCAGGAAACGGTGCACACCATAATTTCTTACGGCACAAAGAATGGAACCGTACCCTTCTATCGTTTCATCATAAATATTCGGATTAGACCAGCCGGGATTGAATGCACTGATCACGGCATCCGCCTTGGCCAATTCACGGGACAGGAAATCGGTATCGGTAACATCACCTCCTACCACTGTCAGTCGCGGATTTACAATCGTTAGTTTCGATGGATTCCGCACAATTGCTTTAACCTGATGTCCTCTCCCTAATGCTTCTTTCAGAATGGCAGAACCGACATAACCGGTTGCGCCTATGATAACTATTTTCTTCATGACTATATGTATGTTTGATTACTTTATATAGAACAACATACAGTAGCCAACTGTTCCCGTGCCCGACACGGGGAGAAGTCATTTCTGAAATACTTTTGTCGATTTGATCATTACATCACGAAGGGGACGGTCGTTCTTATCGGTCTTTACCAGCGACATCTTTTCTACAATCTCGAAGCCGTCTACCACCTCTCCGAAGATGGTCACAGAACTATCCAAGTGAGGCACTCCCCCTACTGTCTTATATACTTCGCGGTGTTCAGCCGGGATCACGTACGGGCCGAGTTCTGCCAATGTATCTTCTACCATAATCAGCGCACGGTTGGTCAGTTCTGTTTCCATCGAGTCGACAGCCAGAGAAGGATCTTCTTTCTTCAACCGATCCAGGAATTTATAATACAACCAGTTGCGGCGGATCTGGTTAATCCGTGCCTCTTTCTCGTCCAGTTCGGCATCGGTATGTTTTTTCCCCTGTACGAAACAAAACTGCGTACCGGCTGATGCCCGTTCAATATTTACATCGTCGCTTTCCTTGGCATCGATCAGGGCACCGCGTTTATTGAAATGGTTGGGAAGTATTTCGGCCGGAACGGTATATCCCCCGTCGCCGTCGCCATACAAAACACCGGGGTCGTGCGCTTTGCTTGTCGGATCCCCACCTTGCACGACAAAATCTTTAATGATACGGTGGAAAAGCATTCCTTCATACTCTCCGGACTGGCATAGTTTGATAAAATTATCACGATGCAGCGGAGTATCGTCATACAACATGACAGTGACGTCTCCCATCGTCGTCTTTACCGTCACATAAACAGGTTTCGACGGGTCGAGCGGTTTATCGGCACAGGAAGCCAACGTAAAAAGAAAAAGTAAAAGGGTAAATAGTTGTTGTTTCATAACACATTGTTTTATTTAAGTTTACCTTTTTCTATAACCATCCCATTATCACTCATTATACACCAACATCTGGCACCGCTTGCAATCAAACTGCAGGCGGAGCCGAGTGTCTTTATATAAAAGGTAATAGGGTTCCTTATAAGGGGACTTTTGCTTCTGATAAGTCGGACACCATCCCATGCTATACCGCAAACAATGCTTCGTAAACATCAACGGTACATCTTTCTCCGGCTTTAACTCGAAAGCTTCGGCAACCGTCTCTACCCCATGCGTTTTATAAAAAGCCTCTGCCCGGCTGTTCGATACATTCCCCAGATAGGTCAACTGGCGTTCCGGGAATGGAATCTCTTTTGCAGGTTCAACCTTACGCGACAGTTCACGCTGATAGCGGATCATACGGTCTGACTGTAACTTCTCTACGGCCTTGCGACGCATATCTGCCAGAAGGGACGACGGGACGAACCAGTTTTCACTCAGCTCTATATGTACTTCCGATGCTTCAAACGGCGTGTTTCCCAGCTTTGAAAGCTGTGTACAGATATTGTCCTGCTGGTCACGGCGGGCAAGCTCTTTATTGAAAGGCTCGGTCAGCATGACACGTGCACCGGTTTCATCCTCCATAACCAACGTAAAGCCGAAAGGATTGTCGAGAAATTCTATCTTTACAGCCAGCTTACGCTCGGCAGAAGGTTTCGCCAATTGCTTTTCAAAAACCTGGTCGAAGTTACGATACAAAGGTGTCTTGGGTTTTATATCCGGCATATCCAACGGAAAGACACGGTTCGCCTCTACCCTGTTGACACGAAACCCTTCCAACTCACCCCGACTATTGAAGAAAACCAGGCCATCTCCGTTGTTGAGTTGCTTCAGTCCGGCAATGGTAAAGGAGTTTCCTTTCAGTTCCTTAACTGTTCCTACGGGTTCACCTAACGATTTCGGGGTATTGAAAGCTGTTATATCTTTTGTACGTTCATGCAGGAAGAAAGGAGTAAATCCCCGGTTGAAACTTTTCTCGGCTACCGGCTCAAACTCATAGCTGCTTTTACCTGCCGAAGCACGGACATACTCGGGTCGACGCGACAAGATAGCGTCGAGTTTCTTCCGGTAATAAGCCGTTATATTCTTTACATAAGTGACATCTTTCAGGCGCCCCTCTATTTTAAAAGAAGAAGCACCCGCATCCAACAGGGCTTCCAGTTGGTCGGAACGGTTCATATCCTTAAGAGACAACAGATGTTTATCATGCACGATCTCGGTGCCGTAGGCATCCACCATCGAATAAGGTAGGCGGCAATACTGCGCACACTCCCCCCGGTTGGCACTGCGTCCGCTAAGCGCGGCACTCAAATAGCACTGCCCGCTATAACTCACACACAATGCCCCATGTACAAAAACTTCCAGCGGCACAGATACCTGCTCCGAGATACTACGGATCTCATTCAGCGATAATTCGCGCGCCAGGACGACCTGGGTAAAACCGGCTGCTTCCAGAAACCTGACCTTTTCGGGCGTACGGTTATCCGTCTGGGTACTGGCATGCAAAGGGATCGGCGGCAGGTTCAGACGGGTAATCCCCATATCCTGCACAATCAGGGCGTCGGCACCGGCCTGATAAAGATCCCATATCAGTTTTTCCGCTTCCGGCAATTCCTCTTCGCGAAGGATCGTATTCAGAGCGACATAGATACGGGCATTATATAAATGAGCATGCTCGCAAAGGGCACGGATATCATCCAGTGAATTACCGGCTGCGGCACGGGCTCCGAACTTCGGGGCACCGATATACACGGCATCGGCACCATGATTAATGGCTTCGATACCACAGTTCAGATCTTTAGCCGGCGATAGTAATTCTATGCGGCGGGGTTTTATTGGCATATTGTTGTTTCAGATTTATCAAAAAAGTACAACTCACAAAACAAATTCGCGCATCACCTCCGGTTGCCAGCCACGGTAAACAGCGGCTAGCAGGCGTAAACGGGTGTTACCGGTGCTGCTGAGTATCTTTTCGTCTGCGGCGTAACGGTGCAATTGTTTTTCGGCTTCCTGCAATAAGGCTTCCACATCGGTTGTCGTATCATCCCGTTTCAGGTATTTCAACTCTACCAGATAGGAATATTGCATATCCGGATAGTTTGCCAGATTGGGCATCAGGTAAAGATCGGAGAAACCACGGCCTGCCTCAAACTCAGGCCAGATAATAAAGTAATCCGTCAACCCCATATAAGCAACCATCAGTGTTTTAATGGTCGACTCCTGATAGATCGCATCACGAAGAACCGCTTTCTTATCAACCTGACGGGCAAAAAAGTCCAAAGCAGCTTCCCATTCCCCGAAATAAGCCATACGCCGCATCCGGTCGGACAGGTCCATAAAAGGAAAAACAACCGACTCGCGTTCTTTCATCGCTTCCACCAGATAACTGTAAATCTGTTCGCGGACGGCCAGGTTAGGTACTTTCATGATCGTTTCGCCATATTCCATCCGGTCGTAAGTCAGCAAGCCGAAATAGTAAAGCAGCGAGGTAAAGTTACCCGGATCAGCCAGGTTCTCTGCAGGAAAACTGTCTTTTATCACGTTTCCGTTCACTTCGCCGGTATCGATCAACTTTGTAATGACCGAACAACCTTCTTCCTGCATCCTGTCGATACGGATAAAGTGGCGCAATTTGCTGTAATCCGTCCGGATATTACGGTCGACCATTTCGGAAGGCGGACGTTTCCTCTGCAAATAATTATTCAGGAAATAGAGCACCATATCCGAATTATACATCGTCTGCCCGATACATTCTTTGGCAAAACAGTAATTATCGTACCAGGGTTTCATCATCCGGACAATATCATCGATAGAATCGGCCAGCATACCTTCCGATTGGTAATAAGATAACATCTCATGCAGTTCCGATTCGCTGAAACCGACCATCGAATTAAACTGTTCATTGGTCGTTATATTCGTCCCGATATTGAAACCACTCGTCACATCATCCAGCGTAACGGGCGACACACCGGTAATGAACATTCGTTTCACTGGGGCTTCCGCTCCGGTGGTAACACCTTTTACCACATTAAAGAATGAGCGATAGAAACCTGAATCGTGCGTCAAAGAATGATACACATCATTTCCTTTAGAGGATAATATCGTATTGGTAAAATTATCGTATTCGTCGATCAGCAAGTAGATAGACAGTCCTTGTTCTTTGGCACACAAGCAAATATATTCCAGACGTCCGGCAGCCTCCGGAATCAATTTTAGCTGTTCCTGGAAATCAGGTTTAAAATAAGAAGCATATACACTGGCAAAATACGCTGTTTCCAAACTGATATGCCGGTTGAAGGCAGCTTCCAGTTTATCGTCCGTAGCCCTTACCATGCTGAAATTAAAACGTAAAACCAGGTATTTACCCTGTTCAGCAGTCGGATGCTTGCCGATGTATTGATTGCCGAACAGTTCCTCAAAACGGTCGGCATATTTCACATCGTAATAGCAGTTAAGCATATTCAGGAACAACGACTTCCCGAAACGGCGCGGACGGATCAGAAACAGGAAACGTCCGGTCTGCTCCAACAGATCAATATACTGCGTTTTATCTACATAGTAATAATTATCAGTCATTACTAATACATAATCCGTCAATCCGTAAGGTATTTTCTTTGCCATATATACTCTTTATTTAATAGTTTCGTCAGCTCCTTTCGGTAGCGATATTTACAGACTACCCAGATTCTTTATATCCTCGATATTGAATGGTGTTTCCTGGTAAACGTAATAGTTCAGCCAGTTCGTAAACAGGAGGTTCGCATGGCCGCGCCAACGAACTACCGGGCCTTGTGCCGGGTCATTGTTACGATAATAGTTATGAGGGACAGAAATAGGAAGCCCTTTATTTATATCGCGGATATATTCATCGCTCAATGTATAAGGCGAATACTCCGAATGCCCTGTGATATAGAACTCACGCCCACCACGCGACATCGCCATATAAACGCCCGACTCCTCACTTTCAGAAAGCAGCGTCAGCTCGGGCACCTTGCGAATATCTTCGCGGCGGATTTCCGTATGACGGCTGTGCGGCACATAAAACTCATCATCGAACCCGCGGAATATCGGCAGGTAAGGCTCGCGCAACGTATGACGGAACACGCCGAACATCTTCGCAGGCAAATCATACTTAGGCACGCCATAGAAATGATACAGGCCGGCCTGAGCCGCCCAACATATATATAATGTAGAGGTTACATGCGTACGGGCCCAGTTAAAGATAGTCGTCACTTCATCCCAGTAGCTGACCTCTTCGAAAGGCATCTGCTCCACCGGGGCACCGGTGATGATCATACCGTCATAATAATCCTTTTCTATATCATCGAAGTCCTTATAAAACTCCTGCATATGTTCGATCGGGGTATTCTTCGGGGTATGTCCCTTTATCTTCATAAAGTCGAGCTCTACCTGCAAAGGGGTATTACTCAGCAGACGGATCAGGTCTGTCTCTGTTGTGATCTTCAGCGGCATCAGGTTCAACACCACCACGCGCAACGGGCGGATATCCTGTTCCGAAGCCCGCAACGAGTCCATCACGAAGATGTGTTCCTTCTTAAGAAGTTCAATAGCGGGTAAATTCTTTTGTAAATTTAATGGCATTGTGATTCCTCTCTATTTATTTTTCAGAAGTACAAACTTAAGCAAAATATACGATTTAAAAACGTTTACCCGACAAGAAAATAATAGTATAACGCAACATTCAATTGAAAAGATTCCGCAACAAGATGATCCCATTGAGAAAAAGAGATACACTATTTAGATAATAGTTCTTAATGGACTATGCATTTATTAACAGCCGCAAATATAGGAATAATAATTGATAAACAAAGCCTTATCTCTCTTTTCTTATTTTAGCTCCTCTCAAAAACAGCAGATATATTTAACTACATTACACATATAATATACTAATACATAGTCATTTATAAGATTAACAATCACCATAGTCCATTAAGAACTATGGTAAAATCAATTCAATATGGCAATAGAAGAACCTAAAAAACACAGCATTACCGGTAACCTGGTAGCCAACATGCTAACAGAACGTGAAGATGATTACACCTTCAATGTTACTTACACAGCCAACCGTACCATCAAAGATCTTTGCCGATTAGCCGCCAACAGCAGTAAATTCACGGCATCCGAGCTTGAGAGTGCCTACAAAGACCTGGAAGAAGTAGCCAAAGCAGAAGTATTTAACGCTGCAACGGTAGAATTTGGTTTCACCAACAACTCGCTGGGCGTAGACGGCCCCTTTATCGGGCCGGCTCCACTCTATAACCCTCTCGTCAACAGCGTTACCTTACGCTGCATTCCGCGATCCGTATTCAAAAAAGAACTGGCTGATATGGACGTGATTGTCGGACAGGTAGCCGAAGGCCTGCCTACCATCAGCACCGTAACCGATGTAGTGACAGGCGAAGTGAATGCCCACATCACGCCGGGCGGTAGCCTTAACGGCAAAGGCAAGCGCCTGCGCATCATCGGCGAAGAGGGCAAAACTGTCGGTTATTCCTTTATTAATACAACCGACAATACCGAAACTGTCGTTCCCATGACGGCCCTTTCACGCAATGAACCGTCTAATTTCTCTTTCATCATTCCGCAATTGGCCGATGGCTCCTACTATCTGGAAATAGCCACCCAGGCAGGAACCAACAGCAAGACATTGGTAAAAGAGGTGCGCCGCAACCGTTTCCCCTACGTATTGACCGTTGGAAACGGAGGCGGAAGCGGAGAAGACGACCGCCCGGTAATCGAATAAAACGCACTGCTCCCTTTGACGGAGGTCGTCAACCCAGATTGACGGCTCCCGTCAATGAGCGTTGACGACCTCCGTCACCTCTCGTTGACGATCGTCGTCAAAAAAAAGTTTCCAAACAAAAAAGCTAAAGAGGTAAAATCAATTCACATGATGAAGATAAATAAGCATCATACATACAATCGGGCAGCCTGCATTTGCATCGCTGCCTGTCTGCTATTCCTGTCGGCGCTGACGGCATGCAGCAGCGAGGCGGAACCGGAAGTCATGAACGAGGAATGGATACCCCTGGAAATCAACATCGGCAGCATTGAAAAGCTAGAAGTAAGCCCTATGAGCAAAGCCGAAACGACAGAACTTCCGGATATCGTCAGAACGAAATTCAGAGTGGGGGATGAATTAACGCTGTACGTTTCCGGTGAGCGTCCGTCTCTCGTTATCCTGCAAGCCGACGGCTCCTGGAAAAAGGAGGACGGCACATCACTAATGCTCCGTCCCAACACCGATTATACCATTTCTGCAGAATATGGAACCGAATTGGAATACGAGAGTTTCGGCAATACCGACTACTTGCGGGCAGAAGATGCTATTCCTGTCTATAACGAATCAACCAAAACATATACTTGCAGTTTCAACTTCAAGCGTCTTGATTTATATTCTTGCTTAAAGATAGAATTTGATATAATTGATCCCGGTGATCCGATATGGGAGGATGCCAATGGACCTGTATATGTAACCTTTACAAATGCAACGCTTATTACAACTTGGACCAGAGATCCTGCTCCATTTCCTATTATCAACAACTGTCTCGAAACTTTTTATAGGGGGGAGGATTTGATAGTACATGGTGTAGCATTGGAGCGTTCACATGATCAAGGAGAGGTACGTCTCGAATATTTCGACTCCGAGAATTCCAGCTATAGTTTCACTCTGACTCCCGACCATATTACAAACGTACGCCTGATATACCCATACCCCGTATGGGAAATACCTTAAACAAAGATACTTCATGAAACTATTCTATTTACCGGCCATTATTCTGCTAGCAGTAAGTTGCACAAACGAAATAGCGGAAAATACCGATACCGGAGAAAACATTCTCCGTATCGGAGAGATCGACACGCGTTCCGGCGAAACAAGCGAATGGGTATGGAAAACAGGCGACGAACTGACCGTAACGGTAAACAGTCAGACCGCCGTTTATACACGTACCGCCGACGGGAAATGGACTTGCGGGAATGCATCTTTCACCAAAGAAAAACTTGGAATGGTGGCGGCTAACGGCGTTTCATTTACTTTTGGCCAGTACGAAATTACCGAGGATCAAACGACAGAAAGTAAATACCGCGAAGCCGACTATATGACCGGCACCGGATCGCTCGACGTTGTCACGATTATCGGCAGCCTGGCCCATCAGCATGCCGATATGGTAATCAATATTACAGAGGGCAAGGGATGGAACGGTATGTTCCAAACTGCAATGGCCGATGCTGCTATCGGGTTCGATATAGCAGCAGGTGGAAGCCATACCGTCAAGACATACCATAAGGGAGCCACTTTCCGGGCAATTCTCCCGCCGAACTCGGTACCCACAGGCAAGGACATTACTCTGGGAACCCTGACATTAGGAAATGGCAACGGTACCCCACAGGCACTAAGAGGGAAAACAGCGACCATTATCTACACCAACGATAATGGTTTAACGGCAATCGGTAAGCGGCTCACGCTCTCCGTTAAGCTGGACGCATCGCTTAACCTTACGATAACCGGCATAACGGTCAAAGATTTTATCGGTAAAGACGTTTCCGACGAACTCAAACCATAATCACAAGTCAACAAAATACATCTCAAATGAAAATAGATCGTTTATTCAACAAAGGCATCACCGGTATGCTGGCACTGGCCGGCATCTTGTGTGGCTGCGCGGAAGAAGAGCACGAAACTTCGCAAACAGTGCCCCTCAGTATCTCGGCAACCTGTCCGGTTCTAGCCGGAGACGTTACTACCCGCGCCACAAATACAGAAGTGAAAATAGCTTTGAACGCTACGGTGGGAGAGTATGCGACAACCGCCAAGACATACCGGGTGACAACGTCGCCCTCTATCACATTCGCCCCCCAAGACGCAGATAACACCTGGGAGGTTACAGGCGATCTCACCTCGACACCGCTAACCATATACGGTTGGCTCGACGAAAATACACCGGTAGCCTATAGCAAAAATAGCATAGCAGTCGACAACGGCAATATATCGAATGTCGCTCTTTCTCCGCTCTATGCCTGCATCGGCGTACGCGTAGTGCTCGGTAAAGATACGGAAAGGGCGGGTACCTACAAGATTAGCAGCAAGCTGAATGGCATCGGTACCGCATCAGCTAACAATGGCTGGGATACGTCAGGGGTTATGCCGGTTCTCAAGGCCGGCAGTTCATCGCCGGCAGCGATAAAAAATACCGATAAAAAGACAGTCGTAGGAATCAAAGCCAACGATCTCACAACCGACTACTTTATGCGGGTTGCCCCCACTACAATTCAGCCGTCGACCGCCAGCCTCTTTACGATTACCTTACCGAACAATAAGCAATTGTCAATCGCTTCCGGCGCAAAGGCAATAACGATTGAAAACGGAAACTGCTACCTCTTCACCGTCAACATCGGTAGCGAAACTTCTTTGACGATCAGCAGCATCGACCAAATGACGATGGATGCCAAGACAACCATAGTACTCCACCCTGACAATGTCCCCCGAAAGCCGGGTATTTTTTCCAGAGATAATTGGGATCAGTTTGTGGAGGACTACATAAACAATCAAGATATAACGAAATGGCTGGATTCGGACCGTGTCCTTAATTTATATACAGACATCGACTTGAATAATGAAGAATGGATACCGTTCATCGGTAACGGTGATAAGGGATTTGGTTTTAATGGAAACGGCCATACAATTTATAATCTGAGAACTATTTCTGTAAATAAAAAAGGAGGATTTTACGCAGAACTACACGATCCATACAGCATAAAAGGATTGACTATAGATGGGGTTATATCCGATGGTCATGACAATATGCAGAATAGCGGAGCTTTTGTAGGTACTTTGTATGGAGGGTCTGTTATTGATTGCCACGTTAAAGGGAAGGTCGAGATTAGTACGTATGAGTCTGCTGGTGGCATAGTTGGAGCCAGTAATGGTCAGGGAAATATTTATGCATGCACATTTGCACCTGATGAGACGCCTATCCTAACCGCACCATACGCTGTAGGAGGTATAGTTGGTCTTCTGTTAGAGAACGACCGTGTAATGGGCTGTATAGTCCATGATTTTACTTTTACAGACAAAGAAGCAGAGTTCTTGGGCGGTATCTCTGGGATGGCACGTGGTGATGATATCTGTCAGGGTTGTGTAGTTTATAATATAAAAGCCAATAGGAGTGGGACTTTGGGGTGCATAAGCCCTATAGGTCTTTATCGGTATTGCTATTACTATGATGTATTCGATCGTTCTTCTTCAGAAAGTGAGGGGGCGAATAGTGTAGCTATAAACAAATTGGAAGATCTTAGTAACAAAACAGTTATAACCGAACTTAATGTTCCTTTATACTATTCACTTATTGAACCCAAATTCCATTTTGAAGCATCCCCCACTCCTACAATAACAGGCCCGACAATAAAACCGGGGAAACCGGAGGAACCAATACTAAACTAGCCTCCCTCCGCTCTTTGACATATTGGAAACGAAAACAACCTGATTCAAACAACATTTCCAATATCTCAAAGAACGAATAGGGTATATTAAAATTGATTCGTAAACGATTTAATATAACACATACATGTTGAAAGTAAACATACCGATATTGAAACATCACCTATTCTCAGCTTTCAGGGCATTACCGTCAGCCGCCATCGTTGCACTGCTGTCGTTGGCGCTTGCGGCATGCAGTAAAGACGATCCCGAACCGGAGCCGCCCCTCCCGCCGAACCCGCCGACACCGGTTGAGCCCGGCGCTGCGCAAAGGGTGGTCCTGCGCCTTCAGGCACGTCCTGCCGGCGACAATCCCGAACCCTGGTCGCCTACCGACACCCTGCACCTGGTACTGGCTGAACCCGCTGCCCGCACAGCCTTGGGCGATACCGCCCTGTTCCGCTACGTCTTCCCCGAAAAGGCGGATGCAATGGATAAGGCAACCTGCTTCATCCCTGTTTCGGCAGCCGACAGCGCTTTTCTCCCGTCCGACAGCAGCCTGGTAGACCTGATGGTTTACCGCCCGGCATCACCTGCTTTCCAACTCGACCGCTTACTTCTATCCGTCGACACCCGCGAGCAGACAGCCACCGGACGCCCCCTGATGACGGCCGAGCGCACCGTCGGACTTCATGCCGGACAGCCCGAAGCCAACATCGTCCTGTCGCATCGCTTGACAAGGCTATACGTCAATATGAACATGATAGACAGTACCGGCACTGCCACCGCTACCGGAACAAAAGCAAAAGCAGTCGCCCCCTCTATCACCTTACACGGTAACCCGGCGCAAGCCGTATGGAGCCTGCCCGACGAGAGATTCATCGAGTATGGCGACACGCTGCCGCAACCTTTTGCCATGCAGAACGACGGGCTGGGCGGTTACCTCTATACCCTACCCGGTATCGAAGGAAATACGCCTTCCCTGACACTAACGATAGAGATTCCCGACCGCGCCCCGTTAAATATCTCCTTGAACGAATACCTGCCGGAAGGCTTACTGCAAACGGGGGTCTCCATCGAAATACAGATAGATGTGCCGAAGAACCCCGATCCCGGTATAGACCCGGAACCCGATCCAACCCCTGACCCCGACCCGAGCCCAGATCCCGATCCTTCACCGAATCCCGATCCGAGTCCCGACCCAAATCCGAACCCGAGTCCCGACCCGGACCCCAGCCCAGGCCCCGATCCGACTCCGCCCGATCCGAATATTCTTCGCATACAGGTAACGCAAAGCGACTGGGAAGATATCATCTACGATATTACCCTCGAACCTGACGGGAAAGGCTGGTAAGCGGTTATTCACAAACAAATAAGCAAATAGAATACAAACAATTAAAACAATATCCTCATGAAAACAAAACAACTCACAAACGTAGCCCTGTCTCTTAGCTGCTGCTTGGCAGCACTGACAGCCTGTGTAGGGGGTGAAACCGACGTTTTCCCCCCGGAAAAGCAACCGGTAGGTATCTCCGCCACGATCACCGGAGAGGTGACGACCAAAGCGGATCTGGATTACAAGCCGGCATCAGATACGAAGATTTACATGTATTACAAAAACGGTGGCAATACCACTACCGGCGAAAAAGGAATTTACACGTATAATGGTGGTAAGTGGAATGCTGCCAACGAGCTTTTAAATGCCGGGGATCGTATCTTCTGGGACGATCTCGTAGCAGTATCCGGCAAATATCCGTTCTTCGCCGTCTCTCCTAAAGACGTGTCTACTTTAACAGGAGTCGCAGTAGATCAGAGTAACGATACTAACTTCGCCAATGCCGACCTGTTGATGGCTTACAGCGAGGTGGACACCAGGCAGGCAAAAGTGCCCCTTATATTCAAGCATATGCTTGCCAAATTGACGGTAAAGGTGAATACGGGAGCAGTTTCTACCACTATTTCCAAAACGAGCGTTTCTATGGAGAACGCCATAAAGGATTATACGGTAACTTACACAGGAACAGGAACACTGTCCGGAGATTCACCGGCAAAGATAACAACCGGCTCAACGAGAAATGCAACCTTTACCCCACACACTGAAAGTACAGAAAGCAACGGAAAGGTCTATGTTTATTCCGTGATCCTTCCGGCACAGGATATCAGTAGCGCAGCGGCAAAGGTAAAAACAACGATCACGATTGGTAGTCCGGGTAGCACGGAAGACCTTGTATATACGTATGCCCCGGACCCGGACCCGCTCACTGTAACTAAACTTGCCAACGGCAAAAACACCATCCTGACACTTACCGTTAACGGGACAGTGCTCGAACTCGGGGATGTGAAAGTGACAAATTGGAATGAAGTTTCGGCAGACGGTAATATATCTCTCGACAAATAACTCTGGCCATAGATATACAAAACAAATTATTCACTAGTACAATAATATTAAACAGTATGAAAACAAGAAGTTTAGTAAGCGGCACAGCCGCATTGGCGTTAAGCGCCCTCTTATTCACCTCATGCAGTAACGAAGACGATCCGGTGCCTGCAATCAGTAGCCAGTATGTAACCATTGCCCCCAGCGTAAGCGGCGAAGTAATCACCAGAGCCGGCAGTGCCTACGGGGAAGACGGCGACAAATTGTATCTGTATTACAACACGGCCGGAAATAATACCGACAACCAATCTGCCGATTTCCACTACGATGGTACGATCTGGGATTTGGGGACAACTAAAATGAAGTGGAGTGATTTACATTCCGCAGCCTCAGGTAATCTCCCGTTCTACGCAACCGCTCCCGTTATAGCTCCGACAACTGCCACAAAAGTGGAAACCGATCAAAGCTCAACTGCCGGTTATAAAAAATCCGACTTGCTGGTTGCCTATAAAGAGATAGCAAAAGCCGGCGATGCGACAAAATATACCGCTCTTGACATCGACATGAAGCACGTACTGGCTAAGCTGACTATCGAGGTCAACGCCAAAGCGATAGAACAAGCCACTATCAACTCGGTTACGATCAGAGGTGCTGTACCTGATTATACGGTAACTTACTCCAAATCCGAAGATATCCCGGCAACAACAAAAGCTGTAGATGGTAATATTACAGATATTAAGCCACAGGTGAACGGAACTATTTATAGCGTAGTTTTACCGGAACAGGCAATTCAGAAAACAGACGGTATTACTATCGTTATCTCTGTTAAGGATAAAACCTTTACTTATCAGCCAACAGATGCCATAAACCTGCAGCAAGGTAAGAACACCACGCTGAAGCTCCGTCTGTCCGGTGAAGGTGTAGCCCTGGGTGATGTTACCGTTTCCGATTGGGGAAAAGGTGATACGACACAGGGTAATATCGAGGAAGATCCCCAACCCTGATACGGGATCATAAAGATACAGGCCGTATCCTATATTTTACTATAAGATACGGCCTGCTTTTTTTGCGGCTCCCTGTCGAGCACGGGGATAAGGTACATAAGGACTAATCAATTACTTTCATATCCTCCTCCCAGAGCTTTATACAGATAAACAACCGCCAGTAATTCATTTAGTACAGCATTGTTCAAGCTGATCTGGGCATCCAGATATCCACGCTGGGCATCCAATACATCGATATAATTAGTTACTCCGTTGATGTATTGCAGTTCCGCCAGTTTCAGATACTTGCCGGAAGCGGCTTCCAGCCTTTCCTGTGCAAAACGGATCTCTTTCGCTTTGCGGATAGTTATGATCGCATCATTCACCTCTTTAAAGGCACCGATCACACTTTTCTGGTAGCTGTACACTTCCTGTTCGTAACGGGCTTTGGACGCTTTCAGCTTCGCCTTATTCTTACCCATAGCAAAAAGCGGTTGAAGCAGGTCGCCTGCCAAGAACCACGCCGGGCTTTTCAGCAGGTCGCCCAGTTCTTCACTTTCCAGCCCGAAGTTGCCGGTCAGACTGATCTTCGGGAACAGGTCAGTATAGGCTACTCCCACCTTGGCATTAGCTTCACGCAACTTCAATTCGGCCTGCCGCATATCGGGACGGCGTTCCAGCAAAGCGGACGGCAACCCTACCGGTAAGGCATCGGGCAAGCGCTGTTGTCCAAGAGATAATCCACGGGGAATATAGCCAGGATATTCGCCCAACAAGAGGGATATATCATTTTCTTTTATCCTGACCTGACGTTCCAATGACGGGACAAGTGTTTCCGTACGGGCCAATTCCACTAATGCCTGGTTGTAAGAAGTCTCGGAAGTCAACCCGCCTTCAAAGCGAAGTTTAGCCAGACGAACACCTTCACGACGGGCCTCCAACGTCTGACGGACGATATTCAACTGCCGGTCGAGGGCACATAATTCATAATAAGCAGCAGCTACTTCAGCGACTAAAGTCAGTTGAAGGCCACGCTGGGCCTCTACCGATTGCAGGTAAGCTGCGATCCCGGCTTCATTTGCCCAACGCAGGTTTCCCCATAGGTCGAGTTCCCACGAGAGAGTCAGCTTTGCTCCATATTCAGGATCGGGCTTCGGATTATCACCGCCATAATTCAAACGCTCCTTCTGTCCGTATATACGTGCTCCGATTTCGGGGAACTGTTCGGCAAAAGTGATACGTTTGGCGGCTATCATCTCTTTGATCTTGGCAGCTGCGATCTTCATATCTTTATTATTTTCCAGAGCCGTTGTTATCAGCCGTTGCAAAGTGGTATCGGCATACAAACTTTCCCAGGGAATGTTCTCCACGGAAAGCGTATCCGATTCTCCCTCAAACTGAGCCGGAAGATCCAGTTCCGGACGGGCATACTTCTCTCCCAACTTACAGGAAGAGAGCGATACCAATGCAACCGTCACAACCGCAATAAAAAGGAACAGCTTTCTTTTCCGGAGAATTTTCTCCTTCGGAATGATCCGGCTAACGCGTTCCAGTTTCAATACCTTCTTTACTTTATAGATAAAGACAAAGAAGAACGGTACCAGCACAATCCCCACGGTAATAACCACCAGCATACCAAAGAAGACTCCGGTTCCGAGACTATGACGGGAAGCCGAACCCGGCCCGCTGGCCAACACCATTGGAAGCATACCCAGTACAAAAGCCAGGGAAGTCATCAAAATGGGACGGAAACGCATCTGGGCTGCATGAATGGCCGCTTTTATGACGTCGACACCCGCATCCACCTGCACCTTGGCAAACTCCACGATCAAAATCGCATTCTTTGCCGCCAAGCCTATCAGGGTGACAAGCCCGATCTGGAAATAGATATCGTTATGTAATCCGGTAGCCCAAATCCCCAGATAAGCTCCCAGGGCAGCAACCGGTAACGACAGCAATACGGCAATCGGTACAATCCAGCTTTCATACTGTGCTGCCAGGAATAGGAAGACGAACAGGAAAACAAGTGCAAGCACCATACCGGTCTGCCCTCCGGCTTTCTTTTCCTGATAAGACAATCCGCTCCATTCCACACCGATATTATCCGGCAGATGTTCGCGGGCGATCTGTTGCATAGCAGCCATCGCTTCTCCTGAACTGTATCCGGGAGCAGCCACGGCACTGATCGCAGCCGTAGAGAACATATTGAACTTCTTGATCGTACCGGGCCCGGTTGTATAACTTGTCGTTCCTAATGCGGTCAAGGGAACCATCGAACCATTCTGTGCTCTTACAAAGAATAAGCCCAAGCTTTCAGGAGTGGCACGGTAAGGTGCTTCCGCCTGGATATATACCTTATATATACGGTTGAACATATTGAAGTCGTTCACATAGACGGATCCCAGATAAGCTTTCATCGTCGAAAAGATATCGGTCAGAGGAATCCCCAGGAATTTAGCACGGTCGCGATCCACATCAAAATATAACTGAGGGATCTGCGGTTGCAAGGCAGAAGATACACCGGTCAGTTCCGGTGCTTTCGATGCATACAGCATGAAGGTATCGGTTGCACTTACCAGATTTTCCCAGCTGGCTTCCCCACGGGCTTCCAATTGCATTTCCAAGCCACCGCTTTCTCCCAGACCGGGAATCACAGGCGGACGGTTCAGATAAGCCAGTATCTCAGGATAATACTCAAACTCCTTACGGGCAACTTCCATTACATCTTCAACTCCCATATCGGAAGACTTACGTTCTTCCCAGGGTTTCAGAATAACGGTAAGGGTAGAACGGCTTTGTGATGTTCCTACACGGGTACTGCTACCGGTTACGTTTTGCACATAGGCTACAGCCGGTTGTTTCTCCAAAAACTCGATGGCACGGTCGGTCACCTTACGCGTACGTTCAAGGGTTGCTCCTTCGGGCATTACTAACTCCACGGTAAAAAAGCCCTGGTCTTCTTCAGGGATAAAACTGGTCGGAATAAAACGGTTCAGTACAAAGATGAAAACCAGCACCATACCGAAGCCCGCCAGTATCCGCTTAGGATTTCCAATAGCTCTTGACAACAAATGGATATATTTATTATTTCCCTTATGCAGCCAGATATTGATTTTACGGAACACGAAATTCTTCTTTCCGGTGGTCGGACGCAAGATCAAGGCACACATAGCAGGACTCAAGGTCAAAGCGACTACTGTTGAAAGCAATACGGAAACAACAATCGTTATAGAGAACTGGCGATACAACGCACCGGTAATCCCGCTCAGGAAACTTACTGGAACGAATACGGCAGCCAGTACCATTGATGTTGCGATCAAAGCGCCGGTCAATTCACGCATGGCCTTATGGGTGGCTTCACGGGGTGTCAGCTTTTCTTCATGCATAACACGCTCCACATTTTCAACGACAACAATAGCATCATCCACCACGATACCGATAGCCAGGATCAATCCCAGCAAGGTCAGCATATTCAAGGAGAATCCCATGATCAACATGAATCCGAATGTACCGATCAGAGAAATGGGAACGGCAATAGTCGGGATCAAAGCGGCACGCCAGTTCTGCAATGACAGGAACACTACCAATACTACCAGGAACAAGGCTTCAAACAAAGTCTTATAAACCTCATGGATCGATTGTGAAATATATTCCGTCATATCGAACGGAAACTTATACTCCAATCCTTCCGGGAAGTTCTGGCTGATTTCTTTCATCGCTTCCTTTACATTGGTGGCAACTTCCAGCGCATTAGCTCCCGGCAACATATAAATACCGAGGATCGCAGCGTTCTCTCCGTTTATCCCACTTTCAGTAGAATAGGAAGAAGCCTCCAATGAAATACGGGCCACGTCACGCAAACGGACGATAGAACCGTCCTGGTTAGCACGAACGACAATATCTTCAAACTCTTTCACTGTCGAAAGACGACCACGGGCTGTAATAGGTATGGTGACATCGACATCTATAACCGGTTGTTTTCCCAACTCTCCGGCTGCCGATTCACTATTCTGCTCTTTCAGGGCATTCTGTATATCTTTTACCGTCAGTCCCATATTGGCAAGACGATCGGGATATACCCATATCTGCATACCATAATAACGGCTACCGATGTTCGATACACGTCCTACTCCCGGAATACGACGAAGGACATCGAGCACATTGATCGTAGCAAAGTTACTCAGGTAAATCTCATCAAAGCGCGGATCATCCGAACTCAGACTTAATGTCATCAACTGGCTGGCGGATTGCTTCTCCACCGTAATACCGTTCTGTACGACATCGGACGGAAGACGCGATTCTGCCAGTTTCACACGATTCTGTATTTCTACAGCAGCCAGGTCGGCATCTGCCGACACATCGAAAGTGACCGTAATGGTCAAACCTCCCGAATTACTACTGCTACTCTGCATATAGATCATACCCGGAGTCCCGTTTAATTCCTGCTCGATCGGCGTAGCTACAGCCTGCGATACCGTCAACGCACTGGCACCCGGATAAGAGGCACTGATCTTCACGACCGGCGGCGTGATCTGCGGATACTGATCCACCGGCAACAACATCAATCCAATAATCCCGACGATAACAATTAATAAAGAAAGTACAGTCGAGAATACGGGACGGTCTATAAAGAATCCCGGTTTCATTCGCCTGCCTCCTCTCTATATGCTTCGACTGCTTTATCATCACCAGCCTGAACCGGACGTACCAACATACCGGGAACTAACTTATGATAGCCTTCTACAACGACAGATTCATTTTCACCAAGACCACGCTCGATAACAATGCTGTTTCCTATTTCCGGCCCAGTCTGTACAAAACGTTTCTCCGCTACATTGTCACGACGGATAATATAAATAAAGACACCACCCTGTTCAATGGAGATGGCTTTCCGGGGAACAACGATTGCATGTTCACGCACATCTAATAATAGTTTCACGCGGGTAAACTGTCCGGGAAGTAATTTTTGATTCGGATTAGCTAATTCTGCACGTACACCGAAAGTTCCGGTTTGTGGGTCTACGATCGGATCAGCGAAATCAACAATTCCCTTTACCGGATATTCAGAATTATCGGCAAGGGTTACAGTGACGGTCGGTTGCCAGGAACGGGTTGTATCCTGTTCACCAAATTTGATATTACGACGTTCAGCACGCAGATAATCCAATGCCGTCATTTTAAAGTCTACCAATACCGTATCGCTTTTTACAACAGCAGCCAGTTTTGAATTGACACCGGGCCCCACCAGAGCACCGACATCGACAAAACGTTCACTGATATATCCCGCAATCGGTGAGGTAACTGTCGTATATCCTAATTCCAGTTGAGCCTGATCAAGATCAGCTTTACTCATAGCAATATTAGCTTCCGAATCATCCAGAGATGCTAATGCGTTATCAAGATCCAGCTGACTGGCGGCATGTTGTTCATATAAGGGTTGTAAACGTTCCACATCCCTTTTGGCTTTCGCTGCCTGGGCTTCATTCTTTTTCAGTTGTGCTTTTGCTTTTTCTACACGTGCTTTATAAAGTGCGGAGTTTATTATAAAAAGAGGCTCGTTCTGTTTAACCTCTTTTCCTTCCAAAAAGAGCATTCTTTCCAGATAACCTTCAACACGTGCATGTATCTCTACATAGCTTGCTGCGCGGATTCGACCTACATATTCACCAAAGATCTGCACATCTTCTTTCTTTGGCTTATCTACTATAACAAGAGGGCGCAAGGGTTCTTCTTTCTTCCGACATCCTGTTACCAACATTAAAAGGGCAATTAAGATCAGCCCTCCTTTCATCAATCTTTCTCCTACCATTCTCTAATATCTATAAATGACATTTAAATAACCTATTCTTCTATCTCTATATCTTAAGAATGAAATAACCGTACCATTGTTCAATACAGATTGTTAAAAAACGCTATATAGCTAAATATTAACCAAATAAATAAACAGTTAAATAGAACAGCTTCTTTATCAAAAATGAGTATTGTGGAATTATTCCACAGACAAGTGTTATATAATCCACAAAACAAATATAAACCAAATACAAATAATGTATTTACAAATAGCTATAAATGCAAAAAGGGATCAACCTTACGATTGATCCCTTTTCCTTGTTTTGAGTCTCTGACTCTAAAACGGCGGCTATCTACTCTCCCACTTTTACGCAGTACCATCGACGT
>OGYB01000025.1_pt1 | contig 148027 bp, 116 predicted proteins | sample 1576421 | NCBI WGS metagenome assembly OGYB01 (sample SAMEA3541577, study PRJEB24748) | human gut metagenome | biome: human gut; feature: human-associated habitat; material: faeces | place: China | collected 2012
TAGAGCACCTGACTCATAATCAGGGAGTCCTTGGTTCAAGCCCAAGTGGGACCACATATATGAATCGCTTAAATGTTGAAAATAAAACGTTTAAGCGATTTTTTGTTTTTTAGTGTTTGGGTATCATCAACATCAAAGTAAGATAGTTATGAACGAGAATGTGAATACCATATTGCAGGAAATAGACATTCTTAAAGCGGAATTGTCGATATTACGTCCATTGCCTTCGGAAGCTCTTAAGAAGATTGAGGATGCTCTTGATATGGAGTATACCTATGAGAGTAACCGGATTGAAGGAAATACACTTACATTGCAGGAAACAGCTTTGGTTGTAAATGAGGGTATAACTATATCCGGTAAGTCTATGCGTGAGCATTTAGAAGCTATCAACCATGCGCAGGCCATTGATTTTATTAAAGATGTTGCCCGGCAGGATATAGATATCAGTGAACGAACGATTAAAGATATACATGCTATTGTTTTGCATGGAATCAACCGGGAGAATGCTGGTCGATATCGTACTGTTCCTGTGATGATTTCCGGTAGTATGCACATGCCACCTCAACCTTATTTGATTGAAAATCTGATGGAGGACTTTATATTGAAGTTCAAGCAAATGGAGGAAAACAAAGTTCATCCGGTAATAATTGCAGCTTACCTGCATGATGAACTTGTACGGATTCATCCGTTTATCGATGGGAACGGACGTACATGCCGTCTTTTGATGAACCTTTACCTTTTGCAGCATGGTTATATTATTGTTACCTTGAAAGGGGATAATGAAAAGAAGTTACAATATTATAAAGCTCTGGAGAAATCGCATACAGAGCAAGAACCGGATGCTTTTTACATGTTAGTTGCCGAGGCTGAAAAAGAGGCATTGTTGCGGTATATTAAGATTGTAAAGTGAAGCATTAGAATATGTAAAAAAACCAGACACGAGGCTCTATGTTCCCGTGTCTGGTTTTTTTGTTTATTTATTTGGATCCGTATAAAGTTTCATTGCATTATTCCAAGGAAGCATTTCTCCATTCCCCCACCAATAGAAATCATCCAGGTTGCAGAAGTCATTATTTCGTTTCATTTCTTCTTTTAAGAGGTTCTTATAAGCAGAAAGTTTGAAAGCGTAAGCCGGTTCCTGTGCATGGTTGACCATCTCCCAGGGATCATTTTTCAGATCGAATAGTTGCTCCGTTCTGAAGCCACCGACATTATAGACGATATATTTCCAGCCGTCCTTTACCAGGCCGCGTTGGATGCTATTGTAGGCAAGGAACAGGCAGTCTCTGTGTTTGTCGGCACCTTTCAGGACAGGAAGTAAGGATTTTCCTGTTACGGAAGGAGCCGGACGGATACCGGTCAGGTCGCACAGAGTCGGGTAGATGTCGTATAGATAACAATTGGCATCTCGTTTTGTCCCTTTTTTCTTATCCATACCGGGAGCAGAAATAACAAGAGGTACGCGTACGCTATGATCGTATAAATTTTGTTTACCCAGAAGACCATGCTGGCCGACTGCCAGGCCGTTGTCGGATGCAAAGACAAGGATCGTATTGTCCAGCTCCCCACTTTCCCGCAAGGCTTGTATGACTCTGCCTATTTGCGTATCAACCTCACTGATCATGCCGTAATAACCGGCTAGCTCTTTCTGAGTCGCTTCCTTAGTGCGGGGAACAGGAGTCAGTACTTCGTCACGTACTTTCATATCTCCGTTATCGAACGGATGCTGAGGCAGGAAGTTTATAGGCAGGTTTAGCGTATCCGCTTTATATCCGTGAGCATAATCGGGATGTTGCATCCGGGGATCGTGCGGGGAAGTGAAGGATACGAAGGCAAAGAACGGATTTTTTTCTTTTTTACGGCTTTTCAGGAAGTCGACGGCAGCATCTGCAAACATTTCGGAAGAAAACTTTTCTCCTATAAAGGGTTTCTCACTGTAGTTTCCGCTCGGATCATAGTGATGCAGATGGGGAGATACATGCCCGTTTGTCTCATAGGTATGCATTCCTCCGAAGAAAATATTTTCGCCGGTGCTGAATGAACGGGTAAAGGATTTATAGTCGGAATGCCATTTCCCGGTTGCAAAAGTAGTATATCCGTTTTGTCTGAATAACTCCGGCATAGTAACATGTTGTTCCGGTATCTGGGCACCATCCTGAATGACCTGATAAACACCTCGTCCTGTCATAATCATAGCCCGACTCGGCATCGACAGGGCACCTCCCAGGGAACCGTTCGTGTAAGTACGGGTGAATGATACTCCGTTATCGACGATCCGGTCGATGTTGGGTGAATAAACCTGATCGCATCCATAAGCATGAATGCATGTACTCTGCATGTCATCCACAAGGATGAACAGGACATTCGGCGCTTTCTTTTTAGATTGTCCGAAACATGCGGTAGATAAAGCCAGTGCGCAGACTGGAATTAAAATCTTTCTCATATAGATAGTGTTTTTTAGGTATCATTTATTTCGGATGTAAATATAAAGAAAATAGAAAGATGATATGGTGGAGAAAAAGTCTTTTGTGAAAATGTAGATTATAAGCTTGTATGAGCTATATGAGAAAGGGAATCGTTTTTACAAAAAAGGAGGACTTTACTTCCTCCTTTTCTCTAAATTGTATTTTTATAAATTAGAAATCCATTTTTTCAATTGTTTTACCATCGGAATTTCAAAGTAAAACATCCAGTCACTATTATTTGTCCTTGCCGAAAGATGTTTATTAGAATCAACCTCCTCTATATAGCCGTCTGCTACGGATAGGAAGCGTATTTCAGAATAAACATTTTCAAATTGACTTCTCATTACATTGAAATAATTGCATAAATTGCTTATTTCGGAAAGAGCCAGCTCTTTTTGTACAGAAGTACTTGCTAAATCATATTTATGAAGAGCAATTATAACTTTTGCAGAAAATGCGAACAAATGGGCTGTTTGTCTGTATACTTGAAGTGTATATCTGTTTCTTAAAGCAACTTTTTCCCCGAGATTGAGGATAGAATCAATCTTTTCATATCTTTTGATTGCTGTTGTTGCATCTTCCACCCTTTTGCCGTTATTTAAACTCCATTTTCCCGGATTATTAGGATCAGGCATATCTAATAAGGTAAAAGGCGTAACACCCCATGCCGGATTTCTTCTTCCACTTGTGACCAGCGCTTCGTCAAAAAAGTCTGCTAAAGCTTTCAGATCATTTATAAATTCCGTTAATGAATCAGCCGGACAAAAGCCGAACTCTCTTTGACCATGTGCCAGGCTGAAAGATTTCCTGTCTTTGCCAGTAGGGTTCCAACTATATTCTCCCAGAGCAATAAACTCACGCCATACGGCTTCTGCATGTGGCGAACCGTCATCCCAGGTTGTAGCCAGAATCCCTGTCAAATTATTTTTTGCAGTGATACCACAGAACCCTTTTATGAAATCAGTTCTTTCAATTTCTCTGGGAAGGTAAAGACTGTTTCCGGTAGCAGCGGCTGTTGCAGCCATTACTTTCAGGCCTTTATCTTTATACCAATTTAGAAGTTTCTGATGGATAGGAGTCACGGCTTGTTCATATTTCCAACGCATATAAATACAATCTTTAGGAAATAGATTAATGGCTTCATCAAGTTTCTGGGTATTCCATTGAATATCCAATTCTTTCCCTTGAAGAGTATCGTTTTGGAGAATATCCCATAAACCTGCGTGCTTCAGAGGCATATCATCCCAAAAGATAGGAGTGCGTCCATGCTCTGTCGCATAACTACATGTTTTTTGCAACCAATCCATTTGTAATTCAAAAGGAGTCTTTCCTGTGGCTTTACATCGTTCATCAATACCGATAGACTGAACTTCATCTCCTCCTATATGAAGATATTTTCCATAGGGCATTGCTTCGATGGCATCTTGATATAAATCAAATTGGAGTTCATACGTTCTGGGATCTGCAGGACAAAAGTCTCTGTCGCTTGCCGGATCTTCCCGTAGTTCCCAATGGTGTTTCAGAATATAAGAAGCATGGCCTAAACCTTGAACAAGAGGTGAAACATCAATATTTCTATCTCGTGCATAACGACAAAGGGCTATCATTTCTTCTTTGCTGATAGCATTAGGTGCTCCTATTTCTGGGCGGCGAATATAGCGGAGTTTATCTTCCAGTTCCCAAATTACAGCATTGATCTTATATCTGGCCAACCGATCCATCGCCTTGTAATAATACTCCATCCGATTTAGATGGTGTTTTGTATCGAAGTGAATGGCTCTGTAAGCTAAGATTGGATAATCAGTGATGATCATTTCTGGAATACTGCGTTTGAAATCCCGACTATCTTCCAATAACTGCTCTAATGTCTGACAACCATAAAAAATTCCAGCTTTATCTTTGGATGTTATAGTAATACCTTTTGAACTAATATCTAATACATACCCTTCAATGGAAGAAGGAACTCCCTCTTCCGTAATTATTAATTGGACACCTTTACCTGGTTTTTCAGTTTGCGGCAAAGCATCTAATATGGGGGGAAGCACCGGAATCTTGTTATTATGGGTGGATATTAAATAAGTTAACTCTCCATAATGTAAAGCCTTTCCTCCTTTTACTTCTATTTTTTGAGGTGTAGGTATTAGTTGGAATACATTGTCAAGCTCTTTTCCATTGATATTGGATAAGAGTAATAGCATGATTGTAATTAACTGTATCTTCATTTTAATAACCTGTATTTTGTTTAAGATTCGGATTCTTATCAATACTTGACTGTGGAATAGGCAAATATCGATTGTAAGGAGCGAATTTCCGGGTTTCGATCAGAGATAAAACTCCTGGCTCGATTACGGCTTTCTTATATGGATCTGTTTCATTGTAATTTATTGTTCCCGTAATACGGTATAAATTACTATTCAGCAAGTTCTCAGCCAGCATTTTCCCTGAGGAATCTTTCCATCGGAGGATGTCTGCTTTGCGAAGGCCTTCTCCTGCCAATTCTATTGTTCTTTCTCTTCTGATCAGTTCTCGAAGTGTTTCTTTAGTTCCGTACTTAGTCCGGTTTACAGTCGGCATGTTTACTCGGGCACGGATTTTGTCCAGTACTTTATATACATCATCAGATGGACCATTCAGTTCGTTTTCTGCTTCAGCAAAGGAAAGTAAAACTTCCGCATAGCGGAATACGATTGGGCAAGCACCTGTGTCCCATATATTGCTATATTGATCCATTGGTGCCAGATACTTAGACCATGAAAGAGCCGTTTTAGATGCATTATCTAATCCTTCAGGATAATTGTCATTGCTGATGCCATTAATTTCTTTGTCTAAAGTATTAAGAACTACAGCATCTTTTCCTTGCGCCTGCCACATTTGTCCAGGGAACAAAATTGTCATTTCCATTCTAGGATCTCTATCTTTGAAGGGATATTTAGGGTCGTATATATCTGATTCCTCTTTTGTCGATCCATCCTTCATTTCATACATATCTACTAAATTCTGGGTTGGAACGATAGACGACCATCCTCCATCTGCGTTGTTATACATTTGTCCGATAACTCCTAATCCTTGGAGGTTTTCGAGATATTGCACAGACAAGATTATTTCATTCGAACTTTTCCCTTTTAATGTGAATAGCTCTGCATAGTTAGGATGCAGATCATATTTTTTCATGTCTATAATTGCCTGAGCAGCATCTTTAGCACGTTGATAATCTCCCCAGTAGAGAGCAGATCTCATTTTGATCGCCAAGCCGGTAGCTTTAGCCACTCTCCCCGATTCAGATGGTGTTTCTTTCAGGTCTGGGATCAAAGCATCCAATTCATCATAAATATATTTTTTTACTTCTTCTTCCGTATTGCGGGGAACTTTTGCTTCTTCTGCAGTAATATAGGATGCTATAATGGGAACACCGCCATACCAGAAGTTCATTTCAAAATACTTATAGGCCCGTATTGCTCTTATCTGGGAAATCAAGTCTTTTTTTTCCGCATCGTCAGTAAATGATATATTTTCTATGTTTTCCAGGAAATCATTACAACGACGAATTGTTGTGAAATCGTAGAAACTGGCACCAGTATTGGAAGCACTGAGCTTTCCATTTCCGTGTACAGTCCATTTTTCCCAGGGAAAATTATTGTAACCAATATCGGAAGCGCAGTCCTGATAGAGAATTGTGTATCCGTCAAGCCATTTATTGTAACAACCGACAGCAAAACTTCTGGCATCAGTTTCACTTTTCCAGGTAGTAGCTGGAGATAATGCATCATAAGGTGCAGTATCGAGAAAATCAGAACAGGATGTAGTAGATACAACAATGGTAGAACTGATTAATATATATGATAATAAATGTTTCATGATGTATAATTTATAGTTATGTAATTTAGAATGTTAAATTAACACCGATAGAATGAGTTTGTACCAGTGGATAATGTGATCCGCGTCCCTCCGGAGCTTCTGGATCTACATTGATCATTAAATTATCGATTGTAAAAAGATTTTCACCGGAATAATATATTCTCAAGTTGGATAATCCTGATGGTTTTATCCATTCAGATGGAAATGTATAACCTAGCTGAATACTTTTCATTCTGAGGAAGTTTGCATTTTGTATCCAAAATGTAGAGACTGTATTCATAGAGCTACTGGGTGAATTTACTGCAACCCGGGGCATTTTTCCATCAGGGTTTTCTGTAGACCAGGCATCCAACCATGCTGTAGACGGATGAGTGGTATCTCCGGAAAATTCACCATACATTTGTGTGTTGAAGAAGCGGGAAACTCCGGCAGCTCCTGTAAATATGGCAGAAAGGTCAAACCCTCTCCATCCTGCATTAATATTTAAACCATAGGTGAATTTGGGGTCTTTACTACCGCAAATAACGCGATCTTCTGAGGTCATTTTTCCGTCTCCGTTTGTGTCTGAGTATATAATATCTCCAGCTTTGAAGTCTGATGTAAACGGATAACCCTCTTTCCCTTTGTATTTATCCATATATGCTTGTGCTTCTGCATCTGACTGGAAAAATCCAACAGCCTTGTATGCATAGTATGAATTAATCGGTGAACCTATTTGTTTAATATCATTTCCGTCGATCATACGTTGTACGCCTCCCAAATTCATGATTTCATTCCGGTTATACGTAAAATTACCGTTGACAGACAGGCTCCAGTCTTTCCATCTGTTATTGTATCCAAGTGCAATTTCAAGACCACGGTTAACCATTGCTCCTACATTATCTTTATATGCACCTAGTGCAAATTCAGAGGGAACAGGAACATCCATGATGATATCTGTCGTTTTGCGGTCGTAATAATCCATAGAGAAATTTATTTTATTCATTAAGGTCATGTCAAGACCAATGCCCCATGTACGTGCCTTTTCCCAGGATATACTTGCAAGTCTGTAGTTTTCCTGATAATATCCTGTTGATAAATTGTTATTGAACGGGTAATTTGCCCCAATAGAATAGGTATTCATCCATGGATAATAATCATTTAGTGCATCCTGATTTCCTAGAAATCCCCATGAACCCCTTATTTTCAGGTTGTTCATCCATTCATTCGCGTTTTCCATAAAATCTTCCTCGCTTAGGCGCCAGGCAGCTGATAGAGAAGGAAAATATCCCCAACGATTATCCGGGCTGAAGCGGGAAGAAGCATCAGCTCTGATGTTTGCTTCGAATAAGTATTTACTGTCGTAATCATAGTTGATACGTCCAAAATAGGATAACATGGCTAACTCCCGTGTAAAACCACCATTGGTTTGTGTAGAGGCTGTACCGGCATTCATATCTGTAAGGTCGTTGTTTGGAAAACCTTTACGGAACATTGTGTTCTCATAATAATTATATTTCTCCAAATGATAACCTAGTAATACTTTTAATCCATGTAGGTTGAGTCTTTTATCATAATTCAATAGCACATCCAGATTGGAGCGATTCCAGTTATAAACAGTTTCTGTTAATTCGTTCGGACCGTGATATTTAATCGGGCTATACTGTATATCTTTTACAAACGATTTGTAGTGCTGGTTATTTGTAATATATGCTCCCTGTACAGAGGTCTTAAGCCCCTCAATTATTTGATAATCTACAGCTACAGTTCCGGAGAAATTCTGGATATTGTTGTCTACTGTTTGATCCATATCCAACCATGCTATAGGGTTTCCATCTGAAACGGTTCCATAACTGCCATCTTCGTTTTTGTATGGGATCCAAGGAGCTACAATGTTCACTTCACGAATCAGTAAATCCGAATTACCAGGGATAAGACAACTATTTGGATCAGAATATGTGTTGTTAAAATAAGCCATATTCATTCGGACATTTAATTTTTCTGAAAGTTTTATATCCAGATTTGTCCGTGCATTGAATTGGTTTCTGGAGGAGTTTCTCAGAATCCCTGATTGATTTAAATATCCTACAGATGCCAGATATCTTATATTATCGGTACCTCCACTAACGTTTACATTGTGCTGATGTTGCACCCCAGTCCTGAATGCCAGATCTTGCCAGTCCGTGTTAGGATATTTGTAAGGATCTGAGCCGTCTCTGAATTTCTGTATTTCTTTTTCATCGAAACGGGGGTTTTTTCCTTCTGCCGTTAATGCCTGGTTGTATAATGTTGCATAATCAGCCGAAGAAAGAAGATCGATCATTGCGGTAGGGTTCTGGATCCCAACATATCCATTATAAGATATTTGAGGTTTACCGGTTTTTCCTCGTTTAGTAGTGATCAATATAACACCGTTCGATGCTTTGGAACCGTAAATTGCAGCAGAAGAAGCATCTTTTAAAACAGTGATGCTTTCAATGTCATTCGGATCTATGGAGTTCATAGAGCCACTTTCTATTCCGTCAATAAGAACATAAGGGTCTGAAGAATTTAATGTCCCTACACCACGTATGCGGATTGAACCGTTATCTTGTCCCGGACGTCCTTCCGATGTCGTAACAGTTACACCGGGCATTAATCCTTGAATGCCGGATGAGATGTTTGTGATTGGGCGATTGCTCAGTTCTTTACTATCTAATTGGGCTACAGCTCCGGATAGATTCGCTTTCTGTTGAACACCATATCCAACAACGATAACTTCATCTAATGCTAATTGATCTTCAGACAGTTTAATTGTAAAATTCGTTTTGTTGCTGACAGAGATAGTCTGAGACTCATAACCTAAGTAAGAAACCACTAACAGATCGTTTGGGGAGACTTCCAGAAAGAATTTACCATCGATATTTGTAGTTGTACCGATGTTTGTTCCCTTAATGATGATGTTAGCACCAATAATCGTCTCTCCGTTGGAATCGGTAACAACTCCGGTTATTTTTTTCTTTTGTGTCGTTACGGGAGTCGATCCGTCCGATTCCTTCTCGAAAAGATAGATCTTGTTGTTTTTGATTTCATAATTTAAATTAGTATCTGCTATAAGTTTTTCCAATACCAGATTAACATCTGCATTTTCAACTTTAATACTAACTTTTCTGTCCAGATTTACAATCTGTTTGCTATATGCTATACTAAGTCCTGTTTGCTTGGAAATGGAAGATAGTACTTTTTCTACCTTTGCATTATTAAAGGAAATAGACACTTTTTGAGCAGAAGCCTTTACTGTGAAAGTTAACAAAGAAATAACCAGAAAAAAGAATGTCAGTTTCATTGCATTCGGAATTTTCTCAATTAATATTAAAAGGTACCTAGATATGAGGCACAAATAGTTTTTTTTCATACTTTTGAAATGAATTAATGTATTAGAAATTGAACTAAATTTCAGTACTGCGAATAACCGGGAATGTGGGGACATTTCCGGTTGTTTTTTGAGCTTGTTAGGTTGTGTTGTTCATACAGTCTTTATTTTAAAAGGTTAAACAAAATAGTCTTATCTCGATTTCCTCTGATAAGAATGAGTCTTACCAGTGCTTTGTATAATAGACACATGATAAGAGAAAAAGTATGAGTCAGAAATGTAAAATGTCTTATTTTTTTCTCTTTATTTTAATAATTCCTTCTTCCTCTGTAAATTGTATCGGCGTTATTTTCTCAAGATCTTTAAGTATTATCTGAAGTTCCTGATTGGTCGAAGTCAATGTATAGTTGTAATATAGAGCAGAAGAATCCACAACAGTGAACTCTACATTATACCAGCGTGACAGAGTTTCTATGACTTCTGATAGAGGAGTATTATTGAATATGATCTGATTCTGTTTCCAGGCAGAGTTCTGTTCTATGTTTTCGGGTCTGGATATTTTACATAAGCCTGTTTTACGATTATATGTTGCTTTATCCCCCGGTTTTAGATGACCAAGTGGACGAGTATTGTTAGCTAGTGCTACTTTCCCAGTTTCCAGTGAAACAAAAATATTCGGATCTGTAATATATGCTTTTACATCAAATGTTGTACCTAATACTTTTACACTGACATCTTTCAGATCTACAATAAATGGGCGATCTTTGTTTGGAGACACTTCAAAAAACGCTTCTCCCTCCAATTCGACTTTGCGTTCGGAGAAACCGAATTTCCGCGGGTATTTGATGCGTGTCTCGGCATTGAGCATGGCTCTGGAGCCGTCCTGGAAGATCAGTTGCATACGTTCGCCTTTGGGTACATATATTTCTTCATAACCGGAGTCGGCAAAAAGATCGATACGTTTATCTATATACCAGAACTGGCCGAGAAGGAAGATAAAAGGGATTAGAATGGCGGCTGCACGGAAAAGCATTCGTTTTCTTTTTTGCAGATGGATTCTTTTCATGATGTACTGATACATTTCATCAGAAGGAATAGTCCGCTCTGCATATAGTTCTTCATTACCTGGCTGAATTGTATCAATATCTTCATCCATTAACGAAGACAGATAGTTTGCACCTTCAGGAGTGGAGAACCAACGAATTACCTGACGGGCTTCTTCCGGGGTAGCCGTATTACTGAGAGTTCTGTCGATGATATGTTTATCCGGTGCTTTCATTTTTATTTTTGTTTTCTTAATTGACACATAACTGAGCTGATAGTATGAGTGTTTGTTACTCTTTTTCTCTTTTCAGAGGAAAAGGGAGGAAAGTAACAGGATTAACAATTTATCGAAATGCTCACGAAGCAGCTTGATAGCCTGCGAGTAATGGGTTTTGACAGTTGGTATGGATATCTGCATTTTCTCTGCAATTTCCAGATTTGATAAGTTGTCTCTTAACTTGTACAGACAGACTGCCTTTTTTTGCTCCGGAAGATCGTTGATGGCTCGGTATAATTGCTCGGTCATTTCTTTTTCTTCCAGTTTCGATAATATTTCATTTTCATATTCGATCGCTTCCTGTGCCAGTTCATAATTCTTTTCCAGAGCCGTGTAATTATTTCGGATCTCATTTAGCAGATGATTTTTCAACATAGTATACAGATAATTTCTCAGGTTGATACTTATACTGAAGAGTGTGCGCGACTCCCATAGTTTCAGAAATATCTGCTGAACAGCGTCTTTAGCACTGTCATTGTCTTTTAAGTACTTATATGCCACCACAAAGAGAAGTTTGTGATAGCGTTCATAAATTGCAGTAAAAGCCCTCTCATTTCCTTTTTGCAAAAGAATAAGTAATTCGTCATCGGTTTGCCCGGATATGGAGAGGAACCGCTTGTGCATATAATAGTATCTCTTTTAGATTTTGTGCAAATATAGCTTTAATATGAAACTTTCCAATCCCCGAACTCCAAACTTAACTGTTCCCAGCGCTCTTTTCTTTCCTCTTCATCCCTTTCTTCCTGGGGATTTGAAACTGAAAGGCCGATCAGGCGGATGGGGTGGGTGGCGTAATCGACTTCCTTTAGCAATTGTTTGGCGAGGGGAAGAATATCGTTCAGGGTGGTCAGTTCACGGGGCTGTGTGATACTTTTGGTTTTGAGGGTGAAATCGTGGAATTTGATCTTTAATGTCAGGGTATTTCCTTTGAAACCCGTTCGCTGGAGACGACCGATCAGTTCGGTGGCCGCATGATAAAGCTCGATGATAACGGACGACTGGCGGGAGATATCTTTCTCCAGCGTATGCTCACAACCGACGGATTTGCGGATACGGACAGCTTCGACCGGGCGCAGGTCTATCCCTCGGGCACACTCATAATACAAGATACCCGCTTTCCCGAACTGGCGGGTCAGCATATCCAGAGAACATTCTCTCAACTGAACGCCGTTGTGGATGCCTAGCGTATGCATCTTTTTGGCGGTGACAGGGCCGACTCCCCAGAAAGACTCGATCGGTAAACGGCCGATGAAATCGAGTGCCTGGTCGGGATGGATAGTACATAGGCCGTCCGGCTTGCGGTAGTCAGAGGCTATTTTGGCAAGGAATTTATTGTAGGAGATACCGGCTGAGGCAACCAGGTTTAACTCCTGGCGGATACGTTGTTTGATCTCTTTGGCGATATCGACGGCCAGCGGGATCTGTTTCTTATTGACGGTGACATCCAGAAAGGCTTCATCCAGGGAGAGAGGTTCTATGATATCCGTATAATCATGGAATATTTCGTGTATCCGGTTAGAAACCTCTTTGTAGACACTCATCCTTCCGGGAACGAAGATCAGATGCGGACATAACCTCTTGGCTTTCTGCGACGACATCGCAGAACGTACACCGAACTTGCGTGCTTCGTAACTGGCAGCGGCAACCACACCGCGTTCTTCCGAATAACCGACAGCCAAAGGCTTTCCGCGCAGCTCCGGATTATCCCGTTGCTCGACCGATGCATAGAATGCATCCATATCTATATGTATGATTTTACGTTCCGTCTGAACCTCCTTTTCCTAAACAAAGATAAGAAAAAAGGGGGATTCATAATGCTCAGTTCTTGACAAGTTTTGAATGTAGTGTCGTTGTCTTGAAGGCTGTAAGCCTGACCTCAAAATTGGCTCAGGGTTTTAATCCTGGATATTGATAATCAACTAATCTGCTTTTAAGCCCTGTAAGGGCGACACAAGAGGTGCGCATTTTCTTGTAACGTCCTTACAGGACTTAAAATATACTTAACTTACTTATACCCAAGCTTAAAACCTTGGGCTAGCTTTGCACGCCCTTACAGGGCTACTTCGTCGCTATCAGGTTCAAAACTTTCTAATTTCGAGCCCCAATTTAACAGGATTCAGCTTGTAATTCCATTATAGCCTCCATCGCCTGCCCGGCTTTCTCCTTCTGAACAAATATATGGTCGTGATAATAAGCCGCAACAACATTAGCACTGATATCTTTTGATGCTAGTTTTGTGGCTATGGCAGCGGTTAATCCCACGGCATTAAGACTTGAATGAACTGTGAGTGATATTAATTTATAGACAGTATCAAAACGAATACCGTTCGATAACGCATCATCTGTTGTTATAATTAATGTCAGTCCCTCTTTTTCCCGGAAAGTACCAATCGGGGTTAAATTCGTTATTGCCTCCATAGAGAGGGGATTATCAAACGTACAGAATACAAATTCCCTACTATCTAATTCCGGTTTCATAGAAGACAATAATATCTTCAAATCCTCAATTCCTGCCATAAGTTTATTCATTAGTTTATAGTATACTCACAACAAATATAATACAACTCACGACAAATACAAACGATTTCTCTTGTACTCAGTAGGTGTCGTCCCGGTATGCCGCTTGAAGAACTTAGTCAATGTCGCCTGGTCCGGGAAATTAAGTCTGTCTGCGATTTGCTGAATGGAATTATCCGCAGCCTCAAGTTGTTGAGTAATCTCTCCAAGCAGCAAGGTGCTAATCCATTCATAAACGGTACGGCCGGAGATACTCTTTACCACCCGATTCAGATACTGAGGGGTAATACAGAGCTTTGAAGCATAGTAATTAACCGTACGCTCCTCGCCGATATGGCAGGAAAGCAATTTCATAAACTGTTTAAACAGGACATCTTTACGTTCCGTCTCCATTCTCTTGCTATTATTCTCTTTTTCCTTATGCAAATGGACATTCGATATATCCAGAAAAAGCATCCAAAGAGAATACTTCAACATCTCGGATTGAAAATAATGAGTACGATCCTGAAAAGCCGACTCTATATATTCCATCCGCTGAGTTAAAATATCCAACGTAGAAGTATTCAGGACAGATACCGGCTGTTTTTTCCTGTTCAACACATAAGTAATAGGAAACGGAGGCCTATTCTTCAATAAATTCGTAAGAAAAGATTCCGTAAAGAACAATTGATAGGCCGTAATATCATCAGAAACAGCAGTCATTTCCCAGGGACGCTTACCGATAATATCCGCGAAACAGTTTTTAGTAAGCAAAAGCTGCCTGTCACTGATTCTGACCTTCAGTTCCCCTTTCATGACTATTATCATAGAATGCACATCATTCAACACAAACCGGTTGGAATCACTCTCACCGGCAGTCATCTTCCACAAAGCAAATCCTTCTTCTATTGCATAACAATGCTCGTTCTGTTTTACAAATTCATAAAAGTCCATCTCTTTTCTCTTTTAGCATAACGGAACAATACAGGTTACCGATATAGGTGAATAAAATCAATCATCTTTTTACAAATCTAATTTGTTTGCCTGCCATAAGAAAACAAAATAGACCAACTCCCCCTTTTTGTCTCTAAAGCAACCATGTAAATCGACAAGGCAAATCTGCCCGGCTCCGTCACAGTTGTCAGGCTATTATTCCATTGCCCGTTTATGAGCTGTGTTTCCATATTGACAAAGGACGGTTCGGATTATACAAACCGTTTTGTTTTTTTATCTATCCTGTTTCCAATCTGACAAATACTGTTCCCTGTAAAACAAATGAGTCTCCACTTCACCACACGAACTTTGCAGCGAACAAAGAAACATTTCAACAAGTATTGGTTATGAGAAAGAAAAAAGTATTAGGTTATTTGATGCTGGCAAGCATCTTACTCTTTGGAAACTCATGTAAGGAACGTTCCGCTATGCCGGCGAACAACAATTACAAGACAATGCGTGTTTCCACGACAGACAAAACCTTGCATTCCAACTATTCCGCAAGTATTCAGGGACGACAGGATGTGAGTCTCTACCCGCAGGTATCAGGACTGATTACCCAGGTATGCATCACCGAAGGGGCTAATGTTAAAAAGGGACAGACCTTGTTTGTAATAGACCAGGTACCGTATAAAGCAGCCCTGGAAACCGCAAAGGCAAATGTGGAAAGTGCCGAAGCTGCTGTTGCCACCGCCCAGATGACGGCAGACAGCAAACAGGAATTATACCGGGAAGAGGTCGTGTCAGACTTCGACCTGCAAACGGCACGCAACACACTACGCTCCCAGAAAGCCGCATTAGCACAGGCACGTGCCGAATTAATCTCGGCCCAGAACAACTTGTCTTATACAGAAGTCAAGAGTCCGGTGGACGGTACGGCCGGAATGATACCCTACCGGGTCGCAGCCCTGGTCAGTGCCTCTATCTCCACCCCGCTGGTTTCGGTTTCCGACAATGACGAGATGTATGTCTACTTCTCCATGACGGAAAAACAAATCCTGGCCCTCTCCCGCCAGAACGGCAGGCTGGCAAACACATTGGAAGAGATGCCGGAAGTGGAACTTATACTGAGTGACGGTGTCAAATATACCGAAAAAGGAAAAGTAGATGCCATCAGCGGAATCATCGACACCAAGACAGGAGCCGTGACCGTCAGAGCCGTATTCCCTAATCCTCAACATATTCTGTGCAGCGGAGGTGCCGGCAATATCCTTTTCCCCTATGAAAAGAAGGATTGTATCGTCATCCCCCAGGCAGCCACTTTTGAGTTGCAGGATAAGGTATTTGTTTATAAAGTAACGGATGGAAAAACAAAATCGACCCAGATTTCCGTCTTCGCGATTAATGACGGGAAAGAATACGTTGTAGAGTCCGGCCTGAATACCGGCGACGTGATTATTGCCGAAGGCGCCGGACTGTTGCGTGACGGCATAACCGTAGAGGAAGGAGGACAACAATGAAACCGAAATTATTTATAGACCGCCCCATTCTGGCCGGATGTATCTCCGTACTGATTCTTATGCTGGGAATCATCGGACTTACAAATCTGCCGATGGAACAATATCCGGATATCGCCCCGCCCACCGTCCAGGTATCGGCCACCTATACCGGAGCCAGTGCAGAAACGGTTCAGAAGAGTGTCATCGTCCCCCTGGAAGAGAGTATCAACGGGGTGGAGAATATGATGTATATGACCTCCTCGGCCACCAATACCGGCAGTGCCACCATCAACGTTTATTTCAAACAAGGGACTGATCCGGATATGGCAACCGTCAACGTGCAGAACAGGGTGACAAAGGTACAAGGCTCGTTACCCTCGGAAGTAACCAAGATCGGTGTGACGGCACAGAAGCGGCAAAGCAGCCAGCTGAAAATCATGAGCCTTTACAGCCCGGACGGTTCATACGACCAGAATTTCTTAAGTAATTATCTGAAGATTAATATCGTGCCGCGCGTTCAGCGTGTATCGGGCGTAGGAGAAGTAATGGTGATGGGGAACGATTATGCCATGCGTATCTGGTTAAAGCCGGATGTAATGGCACAATACGGACTTGTCCCGTCGGATATTATCACCGTGCTGGGAGAACAAAATGTCGAGTCTCCTACCGGGACACTCGGAGAGGACTCCGAAAACACCTTCCAATATACATTAAAGTATCGCGGACGGTACGAAACAAGTGAGGAATACGGCGACCTGGTAATCCGTGCACTCTCGAACGGGAATGTCCTGCGTCTGAAAGAGGTGGCCGACATCGAACTCGGAGCCGTTTCATACAATTTCAGCAGCGAAGTGTCCGGACATCCGGGAGCAACCTTTATGACGATGCAGACAGCCGGTTCGAACGCGAATGAAATCATTACCGAAATAGATAAGCTGGCCGAAGAAATCAAAGCCGATTTACCCGAAGGAATGGTTCTGTCGGATATGATGAGTACAAAGGATTTCCTCGATGCCTCTATCGCCAATGTGATGCAGACGCTTCTCGAGGCTATCTTGTTGGTTATCATCGTCGTGTACGTCTTTTTACAGAGTATACGTTCTACTTTCATCCCTATGATTGCCATTATCGTATCTCTGGTCGGGACTTTTGCTTTCCTTTATGTGGCAGGCTTCAGTATCAACCTGTTGACGCTGTTCGCACTGGTGCTCGTCATTGGTACGGTGGTGGACGATGCGATAGTCGTGGTGGAAGCCGTACAGGCCAAGTTTGATGAAGGATATAAATCGCCTTACCTTGCCACGGTGGATGCTATGGGAGGAATTACGGCAGCCATCATCACGACAACCCTTGTCTTTATGGCCGTATTTATCCCTGTCAGTTTTATGGGAGGCACGACCGGAACGTTCTATACGCAGTTCGGATTGACAATGGCGGTGGCTGTTGCCATATCGGCTATCAACGCCCTGACTTTAAGCCCGGCTCTCTGCGCCTTAATTATGACTCCGCATATGGAAGCGCAGGAAGGGGAGAAACTGAGCTTTTCTTCCCGCTTCCACATTGCTTTCGACACGGCATTCGGCAGAGTGCTAGGCAAATATAAAAGAGCCGTACAATATTTCTTCCGCCGGAAATGGAAGGTCGGTGTCGCATTGGTAATAGCAGTCGTCACCCTTTTCGTCCTGCTAAAAACGACTAAAACGGGTTTGATTCCTGATGAGGATACCGGAACCGTATTCGTTTCCGTCACAGCCTCTCCGGGAAGTACGCTGGCCGAGACAAAAGTCATTTTGGACGAAGTGGAAAACCGCCTGGAAGCGATTCCTCAGATACAGCTTTTCGCCAAAGTCGGAGGTTATAACCTGATGGGAGGCGGACAGAGTAGTGCCGGCGGTACCTTCATTGTCCGGTTAAAGCCGTGGAGTGAACGCAAAGGGAAAGAGAACAGCAAAGATGCCGTTATCGGACAGATATTCGGCAGAACCGCCGATATAAAGAACGCACAAGTATATGCTTTCGCCCCGCCGATGATTATGGGATACGGAGCCAGCAACGGACTGGAAATCTATGTGCAAGACCGTAAAGGGGAAGACATAGTAACCCTGTTCGAACATACCCGGGCATTTATCCAGGGATTAAACGAACGCCCGGAAATACAAAGTGCACTGACTACCTTCGACACCCGTTTCCCCCAATACCTGGTAGAAGTGGATGCCGCCCGTTGTAAACGTGCCGATATTTCGCCCTCGGACGTACTCGATGTTCTTTCGTGCTATGTTGGTGGAAACTATGCGTCCAACATCAACCGTTTCTCCAAAATCTATCGTGTAATGATACAGGCCAGACCGGAAGACCGGCTGGACACAGAGGCTTTAAATAATATGTTCGTACGCACATCGAACGGCGATATGGCTCCTGTCGGGCAATTCGTTACCCTGACAAAAACGTATGGCCCGGAAATCCTGAGCCGTTTCAACCTGTTCAATGCCATCTCCGTAAATGCATCCGCAGCTACGGGATACAGTTCCGGGGATGCAATCAACGCGGTAGCGGAGGTTGCCAAAGAAACGCTGCCTTCTGGTTATGGGTATGAATTAGGAGGTATCTCACGTGAAGAAGCCTCTTCCGGAACTTCTATCGTAATCATCTTCGTTATCTGTATCCTGTTCATATACATTATTCTATGTTCCCTCTACGAGAGCCTGTTCATTCCGTTGGCCGTAATGCTTTCCATACCGTTCGGACTGGCCGGCAGCTTTGTCTTCGCCAATATATTCGGTATAGAGAACAACGTTTATATGCAGACCGGACTGATTATGCTAATCGGACTGCTGGCCAAGACCGCTATCCTGCTGACGGAGTATGCTTCGGAACGTCGCCGGGCCGGAATGTCGATTGCTGCTGCCGCACTATCTGCCGCAACAGTCCGCCTGCGCCCTATCCTGATGACAGCCCTGACGATGATTATCGGTTTATTGCCTTTGGTTGTCGCTACCGGAGCCGGAGCAAACGGAAACATTTCACTGGGAGTGGGAACGGTAGGCGGTATGCTTATCGGAACGATAGCCCTGCTATTCGTCGTCCCCGTACTGTTTATCGTATTCCAGCACATCGAAGAACGCGTAATGCCCAAGCGGAAGCTATAAGGCAAAGACTATTTTAGCAGCTTAAAAACAGGAAAAGATGAAAAAAGAACTGATTATAACAATAATACTGGCAATCCCGGCACTAAACGGTTGCGGCATATACACCCACTACCAAAGGCCGGAAGGATTACCAACCGACAGCCTCTACCGGGACATCCCGACAGGGGAAGACACCGCTTCACTCGCCTCCCTCTCCTGGCGGGAGTTGTTCACCGACCCCCAACTGGTAAAATGGATTGAACTGGGACTGGAACAGAACACCGATTTGCAGACCGCCCAACTGAAAGTCGAAGAGGCCGAGGCCACGCTGTTATCCGCCAAACTGGCTTTTCTTCCTTCCGTATCTCTCAGCCCGGAAGGTTCATTAAGCAGCTTTGATGGAAGCAAGGCAACTAAAACATACAACCTCGGTGCTTCCGCCAGTTGGGAACTGGATATTTTCGGAAGCCAGCGGAATGCAAAAGAAAGCGCCCGTGCCCTGCTGGAACAAAGCAAAGCCTATCAGCAAGCTGTCCAGACACAATTAATAGCGACTATTGCCGACACCTATTATTCACTGCTGAAGCTGGATAAACAACTTATCATTACCCGGCAGACAGTTGAAAACTGGCAGAAAAACGTCCGGATGACATCCGCGCTGAAACGTGCCGGGCAAGCAGACGAAGCAGCCGTGACCCAGGCCGAAGCAAACAGGCTGGAAGCCGAAGCCTCTATCCTGACATTGGAAAGGCAGATACACGAACTCGAGAACTCATTCTCTACCTTATTAGGAATGGTTCCCGGAGATATAGAACGGGGAGAAATATCCAACCAGGATTTCCCGGCCGACATGTCTGTCGGCATCCCGTTGCAGTTAGTCAGCAAACGCCCGGACATACGGCAGGCTGAATATAACCTGGCAAGCGCTTTCTATGCAACCAACGAGGCTCGTTCCGCCTTTTATCCGAAGATTACGCTAAGCGGTTCGGCAGGCTGGACAAACAGTTCGGGGGCAGCAATCGTCAACCCGGGTCAGTGGCTACTGAATGCCGTCGGCTCCCTGACACAGCCCCTTTTCAACCAGGGAAAGAATATCGCCCAGTTGAAAATAGCCAAGGCGCAACAGGAAGAAGCCGTCCTTGCCTTCCGCCAGAAGTTGCTGGATGCCGGCTCTGAAGTGAACAACGCCCTGGTTCAGTGGCAGACTGCCAGGAAATGCCAGGAGATAGACAAACAACGAATCAAATCATTGGAGTCGACCGTACGGAGCACCCAGCTATTGATGCGCCACGGCAATACCAACTACCTGGAAGTACTGACTGCTCAACAAACCCTGTTGCAGGCCGAACTAACGGAAGTATCGGATAAATATGACGAGATACAAGGAGTCATCAATCTGTATCACGCATTGGGCGGCGGTGCCGATTGAGTTTATTTCATTAACCCCAAACAGATAGATTATGAACAGATTATTGGTTTTATTGATGGTGCTGTTGGTGAATATGGTAGCCAACGCACAGACAGAAAAGCGTATTTATACGCAAGCCGAGCAAGAGAGCGCACAAGAGCGTGAACTTCAGAAGCGTCTGGAAGCCATTCAGGATTCCGTTAATTATGTAAACGCTGTAAATGCGCTGGAGAAACTGGATTTCGTACTGGAAGCAGACCGCCTGGTCTTTAAACGGGGTGAAACGGCTTATGTAACCTCCAACACCAACTTTATCTCTTTATCAGACGATAAAGCAGTTATACAAATCGCCCCTTTCAATGGTGGCGGCCCGAACGGTGTAGGAGGAATTACCCTGGAGGGACAGGCTTCCAATATCAAACTCAAAACAGACAAAAAAGGGAATTCCATTCTCTCTATGAGCGTTATGGGAACAGGCTTGTCCGCCACAGTGGATATCTCTTTACCCAAAGGAAGCAACAGGGCTTCTGTAACTGTCAATCCTAACTTTCATTCCAATAAGGTAACCCTGAACGGTTACCTGGTACCCTCTACTTGTTCAGATGTTTTCAAAGGAAGAAGCATTTAACCGAGCGACCTAATTTTCTTCCTGTTTGAAAAGAAGCTCCGGCATTATCTTGCACAGCAAGCTCTATGCCGGAGCTAAATTCGTTAAAGTAACACAAAAACGCGTTGAATACTATGTACCGAACAGACGAATATGTATTTTCGTACCCAAATTCAGCTGTACATTATTGCATGGCATTTACGCAACATACGATTTATACTGTCAAAGCACGGGCAATCTGTATCATCATGTTATTCCTGGTGTTACTCGATGTATTCGGATACGTTGTGCCCAATTATGATACACATACAGCAGACCAGACGGAAATTTCCAACCAGGCGGAAGATACCGATGAGCCGGGTAATACGGACGAACTGTTTTACCGCAACGGGAACCGCCCCGTTCATCCCCTGATTCCGGTTTGTTCCGTACCGCTTCCCGACCAGTTCACACAGCTGGTTCATATTGATTACTATATCCCCGTTAACAACAGACCTGCCCCACGGCAGATACATTCCCTGTTCTGTACATTCCTTATTTAGTACACAGCCATATTCTTTCACCGGACGAAAGCATAATATCATATATTATAAGACTGCTGTATCATATATTGTGATACTCCGTTCGCATATATTATAATATTCTTGTATCATATATTATGATACTACCACCGCATGCAAACCATCCGGCCCCGCCCATAAGACTTTTAAATAATAAACTAAAACAGTATCATTTTCATGAACGAAATAATAATAATCATTTCACTTATCCTATTGAACGGCATATTTGCCATGTCTGAAATCGCATTAATCTCCGCCCGCAAATCGAGCTTGAACACTGACGCAAAGAAAGGCAGTAAAGCGGCTAAACTGGCCTTGAAGCTGGCAAATGAGCCGGATCGTTTCCTCTCGACCATTCAAATCGGCATCACACTGATCGGTATCCTGACCGGTATCTATTCCGGTGCAGCTTTGACGGACGACTTCTCGGTTATCCTGAAGAATTGGGGAGTGTCCCCTCTCTACGCATCCCTCATTGCCCAGGGGTTGATTGTTGTAGCCGTCACTTACCTGACCTTAATATTCGGCGAACTTGTTCCTAAAAGAATCGGTTTGAGTATTGCAGAAAAAGCCTCCAAAGTTGTTGCCCGCCCGATGTATATCTTATCGCTGGCAGCCGCCCCGTTTGTATGGCTGCTGTCGAAAAGTACTTCCTGCATGTTCAATCTGCTGGGCATAAAGGACTCGGATAATAAGGTGACGGAAGAAGAAATCAAATCGATCGTACAGGAAGGAAAGGAAGGCGGAGAAATACAGGAAGTAGAGCAGGACATCGTCGAACGTGTTTTCATCCTGGGCGACCTGAAGGTCAGTTCCATTATGACACAGCGGAATGAAATCATCTGGCTGGACCTGGATATGGATAAGAAGCAAGTGAAAAAGACCATCGAACAGGACTTATATGAAATGTATCCGGTGACCGGCAAGAAAAAGGGAGACGTGGAAGGAGTCATCTTTCTGAAAGACCTGGTTCTCCATCTGGATACACCTGATTTCAATCTGGAATGCATCGTCCGCCCGGCTTTCTATTTCCATGAGAACATGAGTGTATATAAAGTGCTTGAAGAAATGAAAGAACAGGGAATAAGCCGCGCTCTTATATGCGATGAATTCGGTATGTGCCAGGGGATTATAACACTCAGGGATATTCTGGAAGCCTTGTTAGGCACCATCAACGATACGCAGAAGGAACCGGAGATTATCCAACGGAGCAACAACGACGGCTGGTTGGTCGACGGACAGTGTTCTTTTTATGATTTCCTGTCTTATTTCGATAAAGAAGATTTATATGAAAGATGTAACTATCATACGGTAGGAGGATTATTACTGGAACAGCTGGGACATATCCCTCAATCCGGAGAACAAGTCGAATGGAACAACTTCCGCTTCGAAATTGTTGATATGGATGGAGCCAGAATAGATAAAATACTGGTTCAGGTACCCAACGATAATAATGCATAAAATACCCTATGGACTTTTCTGATTTAATCCAATGGTGCCTGGAGCACCTCAGCTATTGGGTGATTTTAATCCTCATGATACTTGAAAACTCGCTGGTTCCGCTACCATCCGAGTTGATCGTCACACCTGCCGCCTACAAGGCGGCAAACGGTGAGATGAATATTTTCCTCGTGATACTTTTCACAACCTTGGGAGCGCTCATTGGGGCGTTGATCAATTACCATCTCGCCCTCTTCGTCGGCAGGCCCATCGTCTATAAATTTGCCGACAGCCGCTTCGGCCATCTGCTCGGCATAAACCGGCAAAAGATAGAGTATGTGGAGTCATTCTTTCTAAAGCATGGAAAAATATCTACTTTCTTCGGAAGATTAATACCGGCCGTACGGCAGTTCATTTCCATCCCTGCCGGACTGGCACGAATGCGGCTTCCCGCCTTCATCCTGTTCACAACGCTCGGTTCGGCCATCTGGAACAGTATCCTGGTGCTGCTCGGATATTACCTGGCACAGATACTTCCGGAAGACCGGTTGCTGGAAGAACTGGAGAGATACAGCAGAGAAATAAGCTATGTTTTTGTGGCATTGGTAACACTCGCCCTCATTACCTGGTATCTGAAAAGGAAACTAAAAGCATGTCGATAATACTTGCATAGCCCTGCATAACCCTATATCTTTGTATGCTTAACAGAAAGATATATTTATGCAAAATACAGAACTTATCATACTGGGAACGGGTAATGCGACAGTTACCCGTTGCTATAATACTTGCTTTGCGTTGAAACAGAACAACGATTTCCTGCTGGTGGATGCCGGTGGAGGAAACGGCATTCTTGCCCAATTGGAAAAAGCCAATATCCCTTATTCCGCGATACATGAAATATTTGTAACCCACGCCCATACCGACCATATCCTGGGAATAATCTGGATGATACGCATTATTGCCCAACAAATGAATAAAGGGAAATATCAAGGGAGATTAAAAATATACGGGCATGATAAGGTTATAAAAGTTCTGAATACTATTTGCGAACTGATATTGCCCCCAAAAATAACGGCACATATCAGCCGGGATATCCAATTATGCGAAGTACACCATGGTGAAACCTTTACAGCAATCGGCATGGACTTCCAATGTTTCGACATCGGCTCGACTAAAGAAAAACAATACGGATTCCGCACTGCACTTCCCAACGGCAAGAGTTTGGTCTGCCTCGGAGACGAACCGTACAATGAAGCCAACCGTCCATTTGTTGCAGATGCCGATTGGATGCTATGCGAAGCCTTTTGTCTATACGAAGACAGAGAAACCTTCAAGCCGTACGAAAAACATCACAGTACGGCACTGGATGCCGGAAAGATCGCTCAACAACTGAATATCAAGAACCTGCTGTTATACCATACGGAGGACAAAACCCTCGCTACACGTAAAGAAAAATATACAGCCGAAGCACGGGAGAACTTCTCCGGGAATATTTTCGTCCCGGAGGATATGGAGGTCATCACATTATAACAGCACCCGACAGAGAAGAGGCGATGATGAAGCGGCTAATGATAGAACGTGCCCGAAAACGAATCATACTGGCAGACAGCTACAAACTGAATATGGCAGAAGCCTATACTGTTGCCTCTCCGGAAGATATAGATTATCTAGGTTACCGAAGACTGTAAAATCGATTACATCAAACAACACTAGCCCAAAGGGATTATATTGTTTTATAAATTATAAAACAAAACGTTTGTATCTATCCGCCGCCTTTTCTATTTGCTCATCATCCGGCTTTTGATATTCACCGAAGAAAGAGGTTTCAATGGAGATATCTCCTTTCTTTACTGTTTTCTTCCAGTTACCGATAATCCTTCCGTTGTGTAATATGACCGGATAAAATATACCGAAATTATTAAATGCCTTAGGATGATGCTCCTTATCCATTGCCGCCGTACGATCCTTATAGCTGATCAGATATTCGTCGTAAGGCGGTAGGAAATGCAACACATCACTACTTTTTATCCTCTTGCCCCACTGTTGATGCACAAATAAGTTTTGAGAGGCAAACTTCTCTTTTATCAGTTCCGCATCGATCAAGCCTATGGCCTGCCGGGCATCAATGACAGGTAAGCCAGACCACCATACAAAATCCTCCAGGCTTGCAGGAGAATGGCTACAGAAATACTTCCTCGCCAATAAAGCCAGCGCCTCTTCCCGGGGCAAATCTTTTGCCATCGGAGCCCGCTCTTCAAGCAGTGCATAAGTAAACTTACCGCCTTTATCGTTGCCACTGCATATAATTCCTTCCTGTTCTGCCCGTGTGAAAAGATAGCCTAACTTAGGGGAATCGGGGAGAATGCCGGCCTTTACGATCTCGTCTTCCAGTTCTTGCTTTGTCAGGTGATTATTTCCCTCCAATATCTTTACAAACAAATCATTGGCTTTTGTATAAATACTTTCCGCGATATCAACTCCATTCCCTTTCGCAAACGAATTGCAGGCAGCTATGATCCGCTGCGAGGAAAGTTTCAACATCCAGCGGATATCTTCGGCAGTAACAAAATGCCATGTAGGCCGCATCACATGGGTACGGAGAATGTCACCTCGCCGGATAGCCTCATCAACGGCCTTGATCTTTGGCGATTTAAGCCTGATACCCAGTGCCCATTTCACCCTCGGATAATCCTGCGCCTGCATAGCTCCCATCCACGATACAAGATCTTTCGGATCATTGAATTCAGGCTTCACCAACTGTTGGCTTCGTAAACGGATATCAGTAATCATATGGATCATTGGTATTTACTAAAATTATATTTCTCACGTAAAGCCTGTTGTTCTTCGATGCTTAACGAAAGAAAATAGGCTTTCCAACCCGGACAAAAATTAATGTGCCAACGCCAAAAACGCCCCATTAAAGACTGCGGTTTTCTATCGTGCTTCGCCCGTAACGGGCATTCATTACAATGGTGCTTCATAAATTTGATTTTGTGGATATGCACAAATGTAGTAAAAAACCTTATTTAGTCGGTTCATTTCTGTTTGTTTTCCTAATTCTTTCTATTTTTGCACTCAGTATTCTTCGGGGCAGGGTGAGATTCCCTACCGGCGGTGACAGTCCGCGACTCTTCTGGACGTATGAACAGGAGACTGATTCGGTGAAATTCCGGAACCGACAGTTAAAGTCTGGATGAGAGAAGAAGACAGTATTTATCGATATGACATTTCTACCAACATAATATATATGTAGGGGAAAATGTTGCATCTGCCTCCCTTTGCCCTGTCGCATACCTTAATTTATAAACAACTACTTAATAACAGGGTTTGAAAATGAAAACTATCAAAGATTTCGGCGTTGACTACAAGGCACGCGTAGAAAAAGCAATCAGCTATTTGCAGGCAGGAAAAGGTATTTTACTGGTCGACGATGAGAACAGGGAAAATGAAGGGGATATCATCTATTCCGCAGAAAAAATGACCGTAAAAGATATGGCCCTGATGATCCGTGAATGTAGCGGAATAGTATGCCTCTGCCTCACTCCTGAAAAATGTAATTCGCTCGGGCTACATCAGATGGTAGAAGACAACACAAGCAAAAACCAGACAGCCTTTACGATCTCCATCGAAGCGAAAGAAGGTGTTACCACCGGTGTCTCTGCTGCCGACCGTATACAAACAATCAAAACAGCCATCGCCCCCAATGCCCAACCGGAAGACCTGTCTCACCCGGGACATGTTTTCCCTTTACGAGCCAGAGAGAATGGAGTTTTAGAAAGAAGGGGGCATACCGAAGGAAGCGTCGATCTGGTAAAACTTGCCGGCCTGGGAGACACGGCTGTTCTTTGCGAACTGACCAACGAAAACGGAACAATGGCACGCCTCCCCGAAATCATCCGCTTCGCTGCTCACCATGATATGACCGTCGTCTCCGTAGACGATATATGCAAATACAGACAGTAATATCAGCTAACAGGTGATATTACCGGTTAGCGTCTACGGGCACTAGCCGGTAATATCATTTTAACACCAAACAATCACATCATACACATTTCAAATAAAAACATTGACACATTTTAAATACGTCAAAACATTTTTTGATTTCAATTTGACATTTCATATCTTTGTCACGTAAACAAAAGACATTCGCATTTTACATGCATTTAATATAAACATTATAAAACTACGTATTGATATGAAGACTGAATTTACAGGTAAAACCCGCACCGAAAGCGACCTGATCGGTGCACGGGAAATACCGGCCGAAGCATTATATGGTGTACAAACACTCAGAGGAATCGAAAACTTCTCCATCAGCAAATTCCATCTCAACGAATATCCGCTATTTATCAACGGACTCGCAATCACCAAAATGGCAGCCGCCGAAGCGAACTTCGCTCTGGGACTACTGACAGACGAACAATACCGTGCCATCACACAGGCCTGCCACGAGATATTAGACGGACAACACCATGAGCAATTCCCGGTCGATATGATCCAGGGGGGAGCCGGTACGACCAGCAATATGAACGCCAACGAAGTCATAGCCAACCGTGCCCTTGAAATCATGGGACACCAGCGGGGAGAATATACTTATTGTTCACCCAACGACCACGTGAACCGTTCGCAATCGACCAACGATGCCTATCCGACAGCGATACATCTGGGTATGTATGCCACACATCTCCGGTTGATCCCTTATCTGGAAGCGCTGATCTCTTCTTTCCGTAAAAAAGGGGAAGAATTTGCACACATTATTAAAATGGGACGTACCCAGTTGGAAGATGCCGTTCCTATGACATTGGGACAGACATTCAATGGTTTTGCCAGTATCCTGCAGGATGAGATCGCTCATCTGGATCATGCGGCAAATGATTTCCTGACCGTCAATATGGGAGCAACAGCTATCGGTACAGGAATTTGTGCAGAACCGGGATATGCAGAAAAATGTATCGAAGCTTTACGTAAAATCACCGGATGGAATATCAAATTGTCTGCCGATCTGGTCGGTGCCACTTCCGACACCTCCTGCTTGGTAGGTTATGCCGCTGCCATGAAACGGGTAGCCGTCAAAATAAATAAGATATGTAATGATCTTCGCCTGTTGGCCAGCGGCCCGCGCTGTGGGCTGGGTGAGTTCAATCTGCCGGCAATGCAACCGGGATCTTCCATCATGCCTGGAAAAGTAAATCCGGTTATTCCGGAAGTTATGAACCAGATCGCCTACAAGGTGATCGGAAATGAGCTTTGTGTGACAATGGCCGGTGAAGCTGCCCAAATGGAACTGAATGCGATGGAGCCGGTAATGGCACAATGTTGCTTTGAGTCTGCCGAATTACTTATGAACGGTTTTGAGACACTTCGTACCCTTTGTGTAGAAGGAATTATAGCCAATGCCGAACATTGCATCGAAGAAGTACATCACAGCATTGGTGTAGTAACAGCTTTAAACCCGGTTATCGGTTATAAGAACTCCACGAAAATAGCCAAAGAGGCATTGGAGACAGGTAAAAGCGTGTATCAGCTGGTACTGGATCACGGCATCCTGACGAAAGAACAACTGGATACGATTTTAAGCCCGGAAAATATGATCCATCCGGTAAAGCTGGATATTCATCCGGCCAAATAACTTATCCATCGATTTGCTATCACTTAAAAGGAAGTGTATCTGAATATAGACAGATACACTTCCTTTTTTCTGTCATTTTCTTATATTTGTACCTTCATTAATTCTAAACCAGGAAAAACAATTAATCAATCGATGAACACGCAACAATCTGCAATCACAAAAACGCCCCGTATAGAGGTCGTTGACGCCCTAAGAGGCTTTGCCGTCATGGCAATTTTACTAGTTCACAGTCTGGAACATTTTATCTTTCCGGTTTATCCGGATGTTGCCACCCAACCGGGTTGGCTGAATATTTTGAATGAAGGAGTATTCAGTATCACCTTTTCTCTTTTTGCCGGGAAAGCGTATGCGATCTTCGCCTTATTATTCGGTTTCACCTTTTATATCCAATATACCAACCAGCAAATGAAGGGGAAAGATTTCGGATACCGCTTCCTGTGGCGTCTGCTTCTACTGGCCGGTTTTGCAACATTGAATGCTGCCTTCTTCCCGGCTGGCGACGTATTACTCTTATTCAGCATCGTAGGTATATTTCTTTTCCTCGTGCGCAAATGGAGTGACAAAGCTGTACTTATCACGGCCATTATCCTGCTATTACAACCGGTAGAATGGTTCCATTATATTGCAAGTCTCTTTAACCCCGAATACACCTTGCCTAATCTGGGAGTCGGAGAAATGTACGGAGAGGTTGCCGCCTATACCAAAGAAGGTGACTTCGGGAAATTCATCCTCGGAAATATCACCTTAGGACAAAAAGCCAGCCTGTTCTGGGCAATAGGAGCCGGACGTTTCCTGCAGACAGCCGGATTGTTTATGCTCGGATTCCTGATCGGCAGGAAACAGCTATTCGTCACATCCGACAACAATACTCGTTTCTGGATAAAAGCCCTGATCATTTCGGCTATCGTCTTCTGCCCGTTGTATCAGCTAAAAGTCATGCTATATGATAACAGCGACACCCCTATTATTCAACAAAGCGTCGGCGTCATTCTGGATATGTGGCAGAAGTTTGCCTTTACGATCGTACTGGTAGCTTCATTCGTTCTGTTATATCAGAAAGAGGCGTTCAAGAAACTGACTTCCGGACTGCGGTTCTATGGTAAAATGAGTCTGACGAACTATGTATCACAATCTATATTTGGTGCGATCATTTATTTCCCGTTCGGATTATATCTGGCACCTTACTGCGGTTACACAATCAGTTTGCTCATCGGTTTCGTCCTGTTCCTCCTGCAGGTCAGCTTCTGTAAATGGTGGCTGAAGAGTCACAAACAAGGGCCGCTTGAAAGCCTGTGGCATAAACTTACCTGGATCAATTCCAAATAAACATGTAATGAAATGGCATTTCGGTACGGGAACAAACTATTTTATCGAACTCTCCCGTACCGACAGATGGGTAGGAACAACGATCTGGCGGGGTTTCTCCCTTTTCTTTATCTGCTTCAGTAACAGGCTGCAACACTCCTCTCCCATTTTATAGGTCTGGTGAGTGACGGCGGTAAGGGCTGGTTCCACATAGTTGGAATGCAGCTCATCGGTATAACCGATAAGCGAGATATCGGAAGGGATACGCAAACCATGCTTCTTGATTTCCTTCATGGCGGCAAAGGCCAGCGTATCATTCATGGCAAGGATCGCATCGGGCGGCGCCGGCAACGAAAGCAGGCGGCTGCATCCTTCGCGCCCTTCGCTGTAAGTCATCTTTTCACAGATTATCAACTCCTCTTCAACCGGAATACCCAGTTCGGCAAGTGCCGCCAGATATCCGGCTTTACGCTGTCGCACGATCTCCAGATGATCGGAACCACCGAGAAAAGCGACCCGTTTAGATCCCGTTTGTAACAAATGTTTGGTCGCAACGAGAGCCGACTCCATATTATCCGCCACCACCGAAGGGATAGCGTTCGGCATGCATACCCGGTCGAAAAAGACCAACGGGATATCCATATCGGACAGAGAAAGGAAATGGGAATAATCGATCGTTTCCTGTGAAAGACAAGCCAGTATACCTTCCACACGCATATTCACCAAGTCTTCCACGCAATGCAGCTCCTGTTCGTACTGCTCGTATGAAGAGGTGATGATAACCGAATAACCGTTCTTCCGCGCCACATCATTTATGCCGCTGATGATGGAAGAATAGAAATGAGTAACCAGATCGGGCACGATAATACCGATAATACGCGGCGTATTCTTCAGCAGGCTAAGGGCAAAAGGGTTGGGACGATAGTTCCACTGCTCGGCAAGCGCCTTTACACGCTCCCGCATCTCGGGACTGATCTCATAACTGTCGTTCAGTGCCCGTGAGACAGTCGAAACAGAGACTCCCAGTTCGTTTGCGAGGTCTTTCAATGATATGTGTCTTTTCCTGGCCATCGGGGTTTATTCAGTGACACAAATATAAGGTTTTTCCGATAGCAAGGTACTGATTTCCTGCTTTTATTACGCAAACGTTTGCGTAGATTTTTATGCATAATACGGTTATAATCAATACATAAAAGCTATACATTTGGCTTCTGACAACTTTAATCATACAAATTATGAACTATTCATATTGCGGAAAAACAGGAATGAAAGTCCCCATCCTAAGCTACGGCGCATCGTCGTTGGGCAGTGTATTTCACGAAACGCGCGAAGCAGAAAGCATCGATGCCGTCTTCACCGCTGTGGAAAACGGGATGAACTTCATCGATGTCTCCCCTTATTATGGACATTATAAAGCTGAAACAGTCTTAGGAAAAGCTTTGAAGCAAATCCCGCGTAAAGCCTATCTGCTCTCCACCAAAGTAGGCCGTTACGGGAAAGACGGAGTGAACACCTGGGATTACTCTGCCCGCCGGGCTACCGAAAGCGTCTATGAAAGTATGGAACGGTTGCATATCGAACAGATCGACCTGATCAACGTCCACGATATCGAGTTTGCCGACCTCAACCAGGTCGTTAACGAAACTCTTCCGGCTCTGGTAGAACTGCGTGATAAAGGCATCGTAAAGCATGTCGGCATCACCGACCTACAACTGGAGAATCTGCAATGGGTTATAGACCGTGTACCGGAAGGAACTGTCGAAACTGTTCTCAACTTCTGCCATTACTGCCTGAACGACGATAAGTTGGCTGATTATCTCGACTATTTCGAAGCGAAAGAGATCGGTGTGATCAATGCTTCCCCTTTGTCGATGGGTTTGTTGTCGTTGCGCGGCGTACCCGACTGGCATCCGGCTCCGGCATCACTGGTAAAGGCTTGTCAACAGGCGGTACAGCATTGCCAGTCGAAAGAGTATCCGATCGAGAAGCTTGCTATTCAGTATGCTATCAGTAATCCACGGATCGCTACGACACTCTTTAGTTCGGCCAATCCGGAGAATGTATTGAAAAATATCCGTTATGCGGAAGAACCGATCGACTGGCAACTGGTACGCGAAGTACAGGAAATCATCGGAGATCAGAAACGCGTAAGCTGGGCGAACTCATGAACAGAACAATCATAGATGCCCACTCCCATCTGTGGCTCCGGCAAGATACCACTGTCGACAACATGCCCATCCGCACACTCGGAAACGGCCGTTCGCTCTTTATGGGTGAAGTACGGCAGATGCTTCCCCCCTTTATGATCGACGGAAAGAACAGTGCGGAAGTTTTTCTATCGAACATGGACTATGCACAGGTAGCGGCAGCCGTCGTAACGCAGGAGTTTATCGATGGGATACAAAATGACTACCTGTTGGAAGTAGCTGCCGAATATCCGGAACGCTTCTTCGTCTGCGGACTTTGCGAGTTCCGCCGTCCCGGTTATTTTGTACAGGCACAACAACTGATCGCAAGAGGTTTCAAGGCAATCAAGATACCGGCACAACGCCTGTTGCTGAAAGAAGGACGTATCTTCCTCAACTGCGATGAAATGATGCGTATGTTTCACTATATGGAAGAACACGGGATCATCCTGTCTGTCGATCTGGCGGATGGCGACACACAGACAGCTGAATTGGAAGAAGTAATACAGGAATGTCCTGCGCTGAAAGTAGCCATCGGCCATTTCGGGATGGTGACACGCCCGGATTGGCTCGCACAGATACGTCTGGCTCGCTATCCGAATGTGATGATAGAATCGGGGGGCATCACCTGGCTGTTTAATGACGAGTTTTATCCGTTCGACGGTGCCGTTCGTGCCATTCGCGAAGCTGCCGGACTCGTAGGAATGGAGAAACTGATGTGGGGTTCCGACTATCCCCGTACAATCACGGCCATCACCTATAAAATGTCGTATGACTTTATCGTTCGCTCCAAAGAACTAAGCGAACAGGAGAAAGACCGTTTCCTCGGAGAGAATGCGATTGCTTTCTACGGATTCCGGGATCTTCCGGTGTTACCTTATATAAAGAATATGTCCGAGTAGAATACCTTAAAATAAATCACCATGAAAAAGAACAACTACACATTACCACTGGCTCTGATATTCAGTCTTTTCTTTCTATGGGCGATAAGCAGTAACCTGTTGCCTACGATGATCCGGCAGCTGATGAAGACTTGCGAACTGAATGCTTTCGAAGCTTCTTTCACCGAAACAGCCTACTGGCTGGCTTATTTTATCTTCCCGATACCGATCGCAATGTTTATGAAGCGATACAGTTATAAATCGGGAATCATATTCGGTCTCTTGCTGGCTGCATTCGGCGGATTGCTGTTCTTTCCGGCCGCCATCTTAAAGGAATACTGGGGTTATCTGACAATTTTCTTTATCATTGCTACGGGTATGTGTTTTCTCGAAACGGCCGCAAACCCATACGTAACGGCTTTAGGGGATCAGGAGACTGCCCCGCGCCGCCTCAACCTGGCACAATCATTCAATGGGTTGGGGGCATTTATTGCGGCTATGTTCCTTAGCAAACTGGTATTGAGTGGCGACCACTACACTCGCGCTTCCCTGCCTACCGATTATCCCGGAGGATGGGAAGCTTATATCCAGTTTGAAACGGATTCGATGAAGCAACCGTATCTACTCTTAGCACTACTCTTAATAATAATAGCGGTTGTCTTCATCGTTTCCAAACTTCCTAAAATACAGGATGAAGAACCTTCAAAAGGAAAAAGTAATACCGGAAAACTGATCGACTTCGGCGTACTGAAACGTTCGCATCTCCGTTGGGGAGTGATCGCACAATTCTTCTATAACGGCGGGCAAACATCTATCAATAGTCTGTTCCTCGTGTATTGTTGCAGTTATGCCGGACTGTCGGAGTCTACGGCAACTACATTCTTCGGACTTTATATGCTGGCCTTCCTGCTTGGCCGCTGGATCGGGACATTGCTGATGGTGAAGTTCCGCCCACAGGATATGTTGCTGGTATATGCCCTGTTGAATGTAGTTCTTTGCGGGGTGATCGCTTTATGGGGTGGTACGATCGGGCTCTATGCCATGCTGGCGGTTTCCTTCTTTATGTCGATCATGTATCCGACACAATTCTCACTGGCGCTGAAAGATTTGGGTGATAATACCAAGAGCGGGGCAGCTTTTCTGGTGATGGCAATCGTAGGAAATGCCTGTTTGCCACAACTGACAGCCTATGTGATGCATCATTTCGAAGCTATTTACTATGTAGCTTACCTGATTCCGTTGATTTGTTTCCTGTTCTGTGCCTGGTACGGCTGGAAAGGATATAAGGTAGTTGATTAATCTATAATATATTAATGTATATGAAAGCAATTCAAATTCCGGCTCCTGCCGACTTACGGGTAGTCGATATAGAAAAACCGGAAGTTAAGAGTGGAGAAGTTCTTTTGAAGATCAAATATGTAGGCTTTTGTGGTTCCGACCTGAACACTTTCCTGGGGCGTAACCCGATGGTGAAACTGCCTGTTATCCCCGGACACGAAGTAGGTGCAACGATTGAAGCAGTAGGCACGGATGTGCCGGCCGGCTTCATGGCTGATATGCCGGTAACCGTCAATCCTTACACCAACTGCGGTACCTGTGCAGCCTGCCGCAACGGACGGGTGAATGCGTGTGAACACAACGAGACTTTCGGCGTACAGCGCAACGGCGCAATGAGCGAATACTTATCCCTACCCTGGCAGAAAGTAATCCCCGCCGACGGTATTTCCCCACGCGATTGCGCCTTGATCGAGCCGATGAGCGTGGGCTTCCATGCAGTTTCACGCGGACAGATAACCGATATCGATACTGTTCTGGTAATCGGTTGCGGGATGATCGGCATCGGTGCTATTGTACGTGCCGCATTACGAGGTGCAACTGTCATTGCCGTAGACCTTGACGATGATAAACTGGCGTTAGCCAAACAGATCGGAGCAGACTATACGATCAACTCAAAAACAGAAAACCTACATGAACGTCTACAAGTAATTACCAATGGCTTGGGGCCGGATGTCGTCATAGAAGCAGTAGGAAGTCCCGCCACTTACATCATGGCCGTGAACGAGGTTGCCTTTACCGGACGCGTAGTGTGTATCGGTTATGCAAAAAGTGAAGTAACTTTCCAGACAAAATACTTTGTACAGAAGGAGTTGGATATACGCGGTTCACGTAATGCATTGCCGGAAGATTTCAGGGCTGTAGTACGTTATCTCCAACAAGGTGATTGTCCACTGGAAGAGTTTATATCCAATATAGTACACCCGGAAGAAGCACTTAACGCGATGCAGCAATGGAGCGCCGCTCCGGGTAAAGTATTTCGTATTCTTGTAAAGTTCTGAGATATCAAAAATTTATTTACCTTCGCACGAATCAAGAATCGAGATAAGTAAAATGAAAAAGCTAATCAATCTGATCGTATTATTCCTGCTCGTCAGCCTTAATGGATGGGCGCAGGACGCTGCCGAAGTGATTCGGGTGGCATGTGTGGGAAACAGTATTACTTACGGTGCCGGAATAGCGAACCGTGACCGTGATAGTTATCCGTCCGTACTCGGGCAAATGCTCGGACGGGAGTATGAAGTGCGCAACTATGGCTTCAGTGCCCGAACGATGCTGATGAAAGGAGATCATCCGTATATGAAAGAACAGATGTTTAAGGATGCACTCGGTTATAATCCGAACATTGTTGTGATTAAACTCGGAACAAACGACTCAAAGTCATTCAACTGGAAATATAAAGCAGGATTATCCGGAGATATTCAGACAATGGTGAATGCATTTAAGGCATTGCCTTCGAAACCGAAGATATATCTTTGTTATCCACCAAAAGCCTATGTCAGCGATCAGGGTATTAACGATAGCATCATTGCTGCCGGGGTTATTCCTGTTATCGAACAGGTTGCAAAACGGAATAATCTTCCTGTGATAGATTTGCATACGGCATTAAGCGGAATGAAAGAACACTTTCCTGATAATGTGCATCCCGACCCTGCCGGAGCGCATAAGATTGCAGAGACAGTTTATAAAGCGATTACCGGAGAAGATACGGCTCATCAGATGCAAGCCTTCCCCGGTTTCAAAAGTGAATGGAATGGTTGCGACCGCTATGATTTCCAGTTTAGAGGACGGGATGCGATTGTTGTTGTTCCGAAACAGGCGGCTAAAGGCAATCCGTGGATCTGGCGTCCGGCTTTCTTCGATGCTTTTCCAAGTGTAGATAAAGCGTTACTTGAAAAAGGTTTCCATGTGGCTTATTACGATCTGACACATGCCTATGGAAACCCGCGTGCAGTCGCCCTGGGTACGGAGTTCTATAATTATATGAAGGATTATTATAACCTCTCTCCTAAAGTAACACTGGAAGGTTTCAGTCGCGGCGGACTTTATGCATTAAACTGGGCAAGTAAAAACACGGATAAAATAGCCTGCATCTATATCGATGCACCGGTATGTAACGTTTTCAGCTGGCCGGGAAGAAAAAACACAGAACTATGGAACGGTTTGCTGAAAGAATGGAACCTGACAGACGAAGAGATGAACTCGTTCAAAGGCAATCCGATCGATAACCTGGAGCCATTGGCTAAAGCGGGCATTCCTATTATCAGTGTTTGCGGAGATAGCGATCAGGTCGTTCCGTTCAAAGAGAATATGGACGTGGTGCGTTCCCGTTATCTGGCATTGGGCGGCCCGGTAGAACTCATTATCAAGCCGGGAGTAGACCATCATCCGCATAGTCTGGAAAATCCTGAGCCGGTTGTCGACTTTATCATCCGTCACCAGCCGGAATATGAGAAATACTTACATTATAATATACGCGGCAGCCTGCAAAACTCATTCGTCAAGTTTGAGAAAGAACGTAAAGGGCGTGTCGCCTTCCTCGGGGGTTCGATTACAGAAATGAACGGATGGAAGAACATGATCGAGAAGCAATTGCAACAACGTTTCCCCTATACGGCTTTCGAGTTTGTAGAGGCAGGCATCGGATCTACCGGAACAACGCCGGGATCTTTCCGTATGCAAAACGATGTTCTGTCGAAAGGAAAGATCGATTTGCTGTTTGTGGAAGCTGCCGTGAACGATCATACCAACGGCTTCAGTGCACCGGAACAGGTACGCGGTATGGAAGGAGAAGTACGTCATGCCCTGATAAGCAACCCGCAGATGGATATCATTATGTTGCATTTCATCTATGATCCGTTTATCCCGATGGTTGCCAAAAGACAACAACCGGATGTAATACTGAATCATGAACGGGTAGCAAACCATTATCTGATTCCTTCCGTCAACCTCGTTCAGGAGATAGGCGAACGGATGCAGGACGGTGAGTTCACCTGGGAACAGTTCGGCGGCACTCATCCCCTGCCCTTTGGACATAAATTCTATGCAGCTGCAATCAACCACCTGTTCGATAGTATGTGGAAAGGAGTTACTCTCGATATGCCTGTCACAGCACATGAGATACCGGAACAACCGCTTGATGCATACAGCTATTATAACGGCGACTTTATCGACCTGCAGGAAGCAAAACTGAATAAAGGTTGGAAGTATATCCCTTCTTGGCGTGCAGATAACAAGTATGAAAAGAGAAAAGGCTTCGTCGATGTACCGATGCTCGAAGCTACCCGTCCGGGAGACAAGCTGACGCTCAACTTCGAAGGAAAGGCGATCGGTATCTTTTGCACCCCAGGCCCGACAGCAGGGATCATTGAATACAGCATCGACGGTGCACCGTTCAAAAAGCTGGATACTTTCACTGAGTGGAGTAAATATCTTTATATCCCCTGGGTATATATGTTGGAAACAGAATTAAACGATACAAACCATAAGCTGGTACTCCGTATCTCGAAAGAGAAGAACCCCGATTCTTTAGGGACGGAATGCCAGATACGGAACTTTGTCGTGAACAGATAAAGATCAAAATGAAAGAATTAAACAGGCAGCATGTCCCGGTTGTTACCCGGCCGGAACGTATCATACAGTTTGGAGAAGGTAATTTCCTTCGGGCATTCGTGGACTGGATCATCCGGAACATGAATATGAAAACAGACTTCAACAGCAGTGTCGTAGTCGTCCAACCCATCGAGAAAGGGATGGTCGATAGGCTCGGCAAGCAGGACAACCTGTATCATGTCAACCTGCAGGGACTGGATAAGGGCGAAGCCGTCAACAGCCTCGAACTAATCGACGTGATCAGCCGTTCGCTAAATCCATATACGGATCACGATGCCTTTATCCGACTGGCGGAACAACCGGAAATGCGTTTCGTTATCTCCAACACGACCGAAGCAGGAATAGCCTTCGATCTTTCCTGCAAACTGAATGATGCACCGGCTGCCTCTTATCCGGGCAAACTGACGCAACTGCTTTATCACCGCTTCAAAACCTTCAACGGAGACAAAAGCAAAGGACTGATCATCTTCCCCTGCGAACTGATCTTCCTGAACGGACATAAGCTGAAGGAGACAATCTACCGGTATATCGATCTCTGGCAACTGGGCGATGATTTCAGAAGTTGGTTTGAAGAAGCTTGCGGTGTTTATGCCACGCTGGTAGACCGTATCGTTCCCGGTTTCCCGCATAAGGACATCGATGCAATCAAAGAGAAACTGCAATATAACGACAACCTGGTGGTGCAAGCCGAAGTATTCCATCTCTGGGTTATCGAAGCTCCGCAGGAAGTGGCAAAAGAATTCCCTGCCGATAAAGCAGATCTGAATGTCCTGTTCGTTCCTTCCGAAGCGCCTTATCATGAACGGAAAGTGACCTTACTGAATGGCCCGCACACCGTTCTCTCACCGGTGGCTTTCCTTTCGGGAATCGATATCGTAAGGGAGGCCTGCCAGGATGAAGTGATCGGGAAATACATCCATAAAGTCATGTTCGACGAATTAATGGAAACATTGAACCTGCCTAAAGCTGCACTCGAACAGTTCGCCAACGATGTATTGGATCGTTTCAACAACCCGTTTGTCGATCATCAGGTAACTTCCATCATGTTGAATTCTTTCCCTAAATTCCAGACACGCGACTTGTCGGGATTGAAAGAGTACCTGAAACGAAAAGGGGAACTCCCGCAAGGACTCGTCCTGGGACTTGCCGCCATCTTAACTTATTACAAAGGTGGTAAGCGTGCAGACGGAACAGCAATCATCCCGAACGATGACCCGAAGATCATCTCTCTGATGAACAATCTTTGGGCGACAGGTTCCACCCGCGAAGTTGCCGTTAATGTATTGGCGGCAGAAGATATCTGGGGAGAAAACCTGAACGAAATCCCCGGCCTGACAGACCGGATTGTTTACTATCTGGATGCGATTCAAGAAAAAGGAATGCGTGAAGTAGTAAAAGAAATCCTCTGATGAAAAAGTATATCCAAATAAATCCTGCCGATAATGTGATCGTAGCTATCGATCCGCTATCGGCAGGAGATAATATCACCGTAGGAACTACAACGATCACCGTCAGTGAAGACATTCCGGCCGGTCATAAAGTAGCTCTGCAGGATTTCAGAACTGGCGATCCTGTTATCAAGTATGGTTTCCCGATCGGGCATGCCCGGAAAGATATCCCCACAGGTTCCTGGGTAAATGAGAAAAATATCAAAACAAACCTGGAAAGCTTGCAGGACTATACCTGGCAACCGCAGGAAACTGTTTTGAACATTCCCGACCAGGGTCTGACCTTTAACGGCTACCGTCGAAAGAATGGTGATGTGGGTATTCGTAACGAGATTTGGATCATCCCTACGGTAGGCTGTGTAAACGGTATCGTTAACCAATTGGCAGAGACTCTCCGTCGGGAAACTTCCGGCAAGGATATTGACGCCATCGTCGCATTCCCCCACAACTACGGCTGCTCACAACTGGGCAACGACCATGAGAATACCCGCAAGATCCTGCGCGATATGGTAAAGCACCCGAATGCAGGTGCCGTGCTGGTAGTCGGTCTGGGATGTGAAAACAATCAACCGGATTCCTTCCGTGAATTTCTAGGCGAGTATGATACCGACCGTGTCCGCTTCCTGGTTTGCCAGCAGGTGGAAGATGAACTGGAAGAGGGAATGAAGCTCCTGCATGAACTATACACCATCGCTTCCGCCGATAAACGCACATCCGTCCCGTTGAGCGAGCTGCGTGTCGGATTGAAATGCGGAGGATCGGACGGCTTTTCCGGCATCACCGCCAATCCGTTGCTGGGAGTCTTTTCCGACTTCCTGGTTGCGCAGGGAGGGACAACCGTATTGACGGAAGTGCCCGAAATGTTCGGTGCCGAAACACTCCTGATGAACCGTTGCGAAACGGAGGAGCTATTCAACAAAACGGTTCACCTGATAAACGACTTCAAAGCCTACTTTCTGGAAAACAAACAACCGGTATACGAAAACCCTTCCCCCGGCAACAAGGCGGGCGGTATCTCCACCCTGGAAGAGAAATCCCTCGGTTGCACGCAGAAGTCCGGCAAGTCGGCAGTAAAGGATGTCCTTATGTATGGCGACAGGCTTTCAACCAAAGGGCTGAATCTGTTGAGTGCGCCGGGAAACGATCTCGTTGCCAGCACAGCCCTGGCTGCATCGGGTTGCCACCTGGTTCTGTTCACCACCGGACGGGGAACGCCTTTCGGTACTTTCGTCCCGACCGTCAAGATCTCCACCAACAGCCCGTTAGCGAAAAACAAACCCGGATGGATCGACTTCAATGCCGGAACATTAACAGAAGGTGTATCTATGGACGCACTCTGCAAACAGTTTATACAATTCATCCTGAACGTAGCCGAAGGTAAGCAGACAAACAACGAACGGAAAGGTTACCGGGAGATTGCCCTGTTCAAATCGGGAGTGACTCTATAAATAATCAAAACGTCACCCTCGCCTTAGTTGTAGAGTCACCAAACTGCGTTCATGCATTCATAACACCTTGCTGGTATTGATTAATAATGAATAGGTTGATGAAGCCACTTTTCTTTTCGCTTTCATAGTGGCTTTCATCATTAGAAAAAGATGAGCTATCTGTTTATAGCGACAGGAGTAACTTTTCCCCTCTAGACATGATGTGATTGAACATATTGAAGATAAATCTCAATTCCTGTCCGGTATGAAACGTTATCTATCGGCAGGCGGTGTGCTCTTTATCGCCTTTCCCGCCTGGCAGATGCCGTTCGGAGGGCATCAGCAGATAGCACGGGGCAGGGTTGTTTCGCATCTTCCTTTCATACATTTGCTTCCACGGGTTTTATATAAATGGATACTGGATACAGGCGGTGAAGAAGAAGATACAATAAAGGAATTGCTGAGTATTAAAGAAACGAAATGCACCATTGAAATGTTTCGGAATCTTGTAAAACAGACGGGTTATCAGATTGTTGACCAGCAATTATTTTTTATAAATCCGCATTATGAGGTTAAGTTCGGATTATCACCGCGAAAGCTGGGTAAAGTTCTTTCTTCCATTCCGTATCTGAGAAACTTCTTTAGTACAAGTTGCTTTTATTTGTTGAAAGCGAATTGAGTGTTAAAATATAAACTATATTTGTGCGAAGTATGTTTAAGCATTCAGTTTGAAGCCATGTGGATTGTTTTCTAGTGACTATGAGACTCTGAAGGGTTGTTTTAGATGTTTGTTAAATAGAAACGGTAATGAGTTTAGATATTAGTGTGTACTGTAAAGAATTGACGGATGATTTAATGCCGAAAATTGTAAAGCGACTCAATGATTATGATATGATTGTTGAAGTTCATCCCGATGTCATGTTCACAAACCAAACAGGTTTTTGTCCTTTTAAATTTCAGTTGACAAATCCACCAGCGGAGATACTGAGAGGAAAAGTATTAGTAAGTGGTTTTGAATTGTATGTAGATGATTTTAATTTGGCTATTGCTAAAGAAGAATTAAAACCCAAATTAGGTTTTTGGGATAAACTCTTAGGGAAGAAACAGCCGGAAATTGCTTTTGCCACTCCGGATATTGAAACACGGCTGAAGGATTGCAGGAAAGTAGTTTCATTTGTATGGCATATGGGGGATAGCTTCGAATTAAGATTTGTCTCTATGGTAAGTGCAATACTTACAGAGTTGACAAATGGGGTTTGTACATATCCTGCCGATGATATTTGGTATGAAAATAAGAATATCGTGGAGGAGTTTTATAAAGAAGTTTGTGATTATGAGAAATCTTTAAGCGAAGAAGAACTGGAGTATCATGAGTTTGATGGATGGTGAGCGTAATATGAAGTAATATTGATTGATTTTCATGTTAAACGACACTGTTCATAAAATGTGGATATCCTATTTCACAATTTTATGAACAGTGTTGTGTCGAATAAAAAACTTTCACGCTATTGTTTCTCTCCTGTTACTGTAATAGAGTAGATTCCGACATTTCCTGATTTATATTTCTGAATTGTATTTTCATCCAGATGTTCATATAGTACTTCATCGGGGATAATTACTGTCTTAGTCCTTTCCACACGGATATTTGTGAAATTCACTTTTTCTATCTCTGCTAAATAGTCTTCTTTTTGAATGGCACTAGCGATACAGCCTGCATACATAGCGGCATTGTCGGTAAACTCTTTGGGGAATATCCCATTCAGTACGACATCAGAGATGCAAAAATGTCCACCCGGTTTTAATACACGGTAGATTTCTTTGAAAATAATATTTTTTTGAGGAAGCAGGTTTAATACACAGTTGCTGACAATCACATCTGCAGTATTGTCCGGTAAAGGTATATTTTCAATATCTCCTTCTAAAAAATCAACATTCGTATATCCCCGCTTGAGTGCATTGGCTCGTGCTTTAGCTATCATTTGAGGAGCAAAATCAATGCCGATGACTTTGCCGCTTTCACCAACCTCCGAGCGGGCTATAAAACAATCATTTCCTGCTCCTGAACCTAAATCGATAACGGTGTCCCCCTTTTTGATGTTGGCATATTGGGTGGGTAATCCACATCCAACTCCTAAATCAGCATCGGGTTCATATCCTTTTAGGTTTTTATAGTCTTCACTCATTATAGTGAATACTTTTTTTGATGGGGTTGCCGGAGATTTGCCGCAGCAGCAACCTTTTAGCGTGTCGGAATCTAATGCTAGTTCATTATAACGCTGTTTTACCAATTCTTTTAAATCCTGATTCTCTTTCATATTCTTTTTTATTTAAATTAAACCCATTAGGTTGTTCGTAAAAAAACGAACAATATTCTCAAAAAAAGGTGCTGTTATTCACAGCACGATGTATTTGTAGAATTACAATTATTCCAAAAAGCAGCAAATAAATTGCGGGCAAGTTCCCAATTTTCCCGGTTGATACAATACCTGACTTTAGGAGTTTCTATTTCTCCCTGGATTAATCCGGCATCTTTTAATTCCTTTAAATGTTGTGAAACAGTTGCTTTAGCAATTGGTAGTTCTTCGTGGATATCTCCGAAGAAACAACTATCCTGTTTGGCTAAAAAATTAAGAATAGCCATCCGTGCCGGATGTCCCATCGCTTTAGCAAAACGGGCAATCTGCTCTTGTTCTTTTGTATACTGTTTCGTTCTCATTATTCCTTTACTGTTTGTTGTTCGCAAAACTACGAATAATATTCTGCTTTCCAAATGTAACTTGGTATTTTTAGTCTATTTAAAGGTTTAGTATGATTTTGACAGGTGTCAAAAGCCGGGGAATGCCATGCGGAACACTGTTCCTTCTCCGGGCTCTGAGGTCACAATAAGTTCTCCGCCGTGGAGTTGCATAATGCGGCGGGATAGTGGCAATCCTATTCCGCTTCCTTCTTTTTTGGTGGAATAAAAGGGGGTGAAGATATCTTCCAGTCGGTTTTCCGGAATGCCTTCCCCATTATCAGTTACTTGTATGAATGAAAAGGTAGCTTCTTTTCCTGACTCAACCCTGATTTGTGGCTCCGGGTTATTTGCGGTGGCCTGTAAGGCGTTGCGGATAAGATTAATGAGTGCTAGTGTTATTAAGTTTTGATCCAGTAGGATTTCTATGTTTTCCGGTGAAATATAACGGATGTTCTCACTGCCTTGTTCCGAGTTTAATAAACGGTCAAGTTTATCAAACAAAGTGCTGATTTTTACTTTTACTTTGACCGGGTCAGGGAGGTGGGTTAACCGGTGATAGGCATTCAGGAAAGTATTCAGCTGTTGTACCTGCTGGTTAATGGTTTGCAGTCCGTCAATTGTTCCTTCTTTTCCGTATTCATCATTATATTTAATCAGGTCGGCCGACAAAGAGGCTATAGGCGTAATGGAGTTTCTAATTTCATGCGTCAATACCCGAATGATACTCTCGTAATAGAATCGTCGTTCCTCTAATTCGGTATGATTGTTTTCAAATTGTGTGATAATCCGGTTCATCTCCCGGAATAATCCGTTCAGGAATTTATCGTCCCCTTTTTCCGTGAAGTGGGCGTTGAAGTCGTTATTATTGATTGCGCTGAAGAAGCTTTCCAACTGGCGGTCTGTCTTGTCCATTTTCCTTATCAGCATAATAGCCAAAGCTATGATCATACAGATGCAGACAAATGCAAAGAATAGGGAAGTCCGGCTAATCAAAAGCCAGGCACCTGCAATCGAGAATAACACAATTCCTGTTATTCCGCTGATGATGACCCGGTGTAATCTGCGATTCAGCATATCCTTTATTGCAAAAGTACAATTTAAACTAATATGATGCATTCAAAGTACTCTGCTTTCGGCTGAATGTCTGATTTATGGATAGCCACTTCCCGAAATTGTCTAAAATTTAGACGATTTCACCTCTTTGTAATAGAGGAACGCTATTTTTGTTGTCAGGCAGACAGGGACTGACTAGTTTTGACAAAAAACAGAAATATCATGAGGAACATATCATTCAAACTTATATTTCGGAGTTGGTTACGTAATAAAACATTTACTGTAATCTCTATTCTCAGCCTGGCAGTCGGCATCGCCTGTACCAATTTGCTGGCCGCTTTCGTTATCCATGAGTATAATATAGAACAGGAGAATCCGAATAAGGATAGGATGGTAGTGGTTAAACAAACTATTTCGGGGGCAGGAATGACTGCCTTTAATACGGTCTCACGGGATATCACTTCCCAGTTACTCGCGCGTGTCCCGGAATTGGATAAGGCGTGCCGTGTACATTCTGATATTGGTCATAGCTTGTTTCAATTATGTTAATCTGAGCTTTTCACGTGTATTCAAACAGTTATACTCCCTGCATATACAGAAACTGATGGGTGCAGGAAGCGGACAATTGAGCATGCAATTATTTGCTGATACATTTATGACTGTTGGTTTCGGTTTCCTGATTGCACAACTGATACAATTCGACCTGTTGGGGATAATGAATCGCATCATGTCTATTCAGGTTCCGGTCAATTTCCTGTATAGTAGTCAGATGTTGCCGGTTACATTCGGGTTTATTCTTTTTCTGGCGTGTATTCCTGCTTTGTATATGAGCCGGCGTTTACCGGATATGTCGGTTTCCATGTATAACAATTTCTACCGGGGAAAAGCAAAAGGGCGTATCATTACCTCTCTGGCTATCGTTCAGTTTATTATTTCATTTATCCTGATAATCGGTAATATTTCCGTGCGGCGGCAAATCTCGCTTTTATATGATAAGGCTGAAAATTATAAAGGAATTTATACTTTTTCAGTCGGAGATAACGAGACATCTATGTTCCGGCTTAAAGAAAATATCGGTTCTCTTTCGGGCATACAGGCGGTGGCATTAAGCAATCCCATATATGAATGGCCTCTCGGTGAGTTTTCGCCGGATGGTACATATGAATCTTATACTTCAGAGGATGGCGATGAAGAAATAATGGAAGTTATGGGCTATAAGCTATTGAAAGGTCTGCCCTGGAAAGAGGCGATAGAAAGGTATCCGCATCCGGTTTATCTAAACCGTACATGGGCTCAAAGCTTGTTCCCGGATGGAGAACTGCCTGTCGGGAGTCTTATAAAAGAATACGAACCCCGATTGAAGGATCGTCCTCCTTTTGGCGATGATCATGTTATTGCTGGGGTTGTTGAAGATTATTTTAAGCTTTATATCCCTAATAGTCTTGAGACGCCTATAGATAAAGGTATTATTGGCTATACCAGGGATGGAACTAACTTAAAAATCCGTATCGCTCCCGGAAATACTTCGGTTATCAAACAAATCTATAGGGAATGGGATAAACTTTATCCGGGGAAATACCTTGAACATGAGAGCCTGTATGACAAAGTGCTGGGTAATAATAAGAAACTTTTCGAATTGTCTGACTTGTTGATGATGTATTCAGTTATCAGTATTCTGCTCACCTGTTTCGGGCTTTTTGGTATGGCGCTGTATGCTATCGAACAACGAACAAAAGAGATCGGGATCCGAAAAGTAAACGGCTCGACTACCTGGCAGATTATAAAACTGCTCAATCGTCAGTTTATTATATGGATTGGGAGCGCTTTCGTTGTTGCTGTCCCTATAACCTGGTGGCTGCTTAATCAATGGATGCAAAGTTTTGTTTATCGGGCGAGTTTTAGCATCTGGACATATATTTTGTCACTATTAATTGTTGTCGGTATAACGTTATTAACTGTCAGTTGGCATAGCTTCAGGGCTGCTTCCGGAAATCCGGTTAAAGCGTTGAGGGATGAGTAAAAGAGTTGTTATAATGATAAAAATATCGCTAAATACATGTTGATATGTCTGTATATGTGCATTTTTCGTAACAGGTGTATATGCTCAAATAGTTGTTCTGTATAATCGTTGTATACATTAATTAACAAGTTGGTTCTTGGGTTTCAACTATTCATTTCGTTTTAAACGAATTTCAAGTTCGTTTAAAACGAAATGAAATTCTCTTGAAGTAGAAAATAGGTTTGTTTTAAAGCGAAAATATGTTAATTTAGACGCGCGTGTATTCTTTTTGAAGCTTTTTTGTGGCTGAAAGGTGTGTTTTTGAACATGTTTTCTTTCCAGAATGACTGAAAAAGTGTGCGGGTTATGAATATCAATAGTAACTTGAAATATGCATAAAAGTTATGTCTGGGTTGTTGTGGTGGCTGATGGGTGTTATTATGTGCGATAATATTCAATAATAGCGATATTTTGTATGTATACAACTCTCCAGGAGCCAAGTAATAACATACGAGCACTTACTCTTTCTCGTATGGAACCTTTATGAAGGGGATGAAATGACATTTTGATAATCTGTAAAATGTGATATACCGTATGTTGCTTTATTTACACTGAATATTTCCTATCATTATTTCCGCTTCAACCAAAAAAGATATTAGCTTTGTCTTGATGGAAGCAGGTTTACCTGAAGACATACATAAAATATAATTTGAAGAACAGAATGAATACAGATTACAAGGTGGGCGATTTGATTTATGACGCAAATATTTATGACGGATTAAATACCTTCCTGTCTGATTTGCAATTTTACAAAAAGTGGCTGCCGAAAAATAAAGAGGCTAAAATACTAGAGCTTTGCTGCGGCACAGGTAGGCTTACAGTTCCAATTGCAAAGGCGGGATACAACATTTGTGGAGTCGATTATACTTCATCGATGCTTGAACAAGCAAAGGTAAAAGCTTCTGAAGCAGGATTAGAGATCAATTTTATTGAAGCAGATATTAGATCGTTAAACTTGCAAGAAAAATTCGACTTTATATTTATTCCGTTTAATTCGATCCATCATTTATATAAAAATGAAGATTTATTTAAGGCATTCAATGGGGTTAAAAATTATCTCAAAGAAGAGGGCTTATTCCTGTTAGATTGCTTTAACCCTAATATCCAATATATTGTTGAAGGTGAAAAAGAACAGAAGAAAATTGCTGAATATACAACTAAAGATGGAAGGGCAGTATTGATAAAACAAACAATGCGTTATGAAAGCGCAACCCAAATTAATCGCATAGAATGGCATTATTTTATAAATGGTGAGTTTCATTCAATCCAAAACTTGGATATGAGATTGTTTTTCCCGCAGGAATTAGACTCCTATCTGGAGGGGGCTGGATTTGAGATTATCCATAAGTTTGGGAGTTTTGAAGAAGAACGATTTGAAAACAAATCAGAGAAACAAATCTTTGTTTGCAAAACCATGTGAATCTATTTTTTGCGCCGCCTTATTTATGCAGTTCCTTGCTCATCTTGTAATTGATGAGACACAATTGATTTGCTTTCCGCTTTTGCTCTTCATCGACTTGAAAACCTTGTTTTTCAAAAAATGGTTTAGCCGTGATGCTAACCTCTGATGTTAATTTTTTCGCACCCTTTTCTTTCGCATATATTTCGAGGTATTTATACAAAGATGATGCAATGCCTTGATGCTGAAAATCTTTGTGTACAAACAACGCATGCATATAGCCAGCATCGTTTACAGACGCAAAACCTACAATCACTCCTTTTTCATTTTCAGCCACTACATAATGTTGCTCTTTGAGAAGCTCGTCCCAATGTGCAGCATCTGCTCCACAAGAAGCCCAGTCTTTCACTTCCTCAGCTGTATAGTCTTTTCGGTTTACAGTTAGAACGGTATTCTGATATAACTCTTTCAGAGCCGGAATATCTGATCGGTTTGCTTGGCGGATTTTATTCATTTCTAAATTATTATAGTGGGAATTCATGCTAGATACCAATGTTTAATTTTGAAATACTTCAAAGTAAAAAGCTCCTGATAAAATTTTATCAGGAGCTTTAAGTACCCAGAGCCGGGATCGAACCGGCATGGAAGTGAATCCACTGGTGTTTGAGACCAGCGCGTCTACCAATTCCGCCATCTGGGCATTTGTTTTTTTCTAATGCGTTGCAAAGGTACGCATATTTTTTATTCTTGCAAGCGTTCAGCTATTTTTTTTCAAATTATCTGTTACGGAAGGCTAATAATACAAGATAGGGAGACTAAATCCCGGATTATTTCGTTAACTTTGTAAGAGTATAATATAAAAACAACCTGTGTATCATGAAAGATAATTATTGCGTTATCATGGGAGGAGGGATTGGCAGTCGCTTCTGGCCTTTTAGCAGAGAAAGTTATCCTAAGCAATTCCTGGATTTCTTCGGAACCGGACGTTCTTTGTTGCAGATGACTTTCGACCGCTTTTCCAAGATCATTCCAACAGAGAATATTTTTATTGTAACAAATGAAGCTTACGCCGATCTGATCCAAGAGCAACTACCTGAGTTAAAAGAAGACCAGATCCTTCTGGAACCTGCACGTAGAAATACGGCACCCTGTATCGCATACGCAGCATATCACATCAAAGCATGTAATCCGAATGCCAATATCGTTGTAGCACCTTCCGACCATCTGATCCTAAAAGAAGATGTGTTCTTGAATGATGTTCAGCGCGGGTTGGATTTTGTTAAGGAGAATAAGGCACTGGTTACATTGGGTATCAAGCCCAGTCGTCCGGAAACCGGTTATGGTTATATCCAGAGCAGCGACTCTATGCTGGGAGAATTTACCAAAGTAAAGACGTTTACGGAAAAACCGAACCTGGAGTTGGCAAAGGTCTTTTATGAAAGTGGCGAATTTTTCTGGAACTCCGGATTGTTCCTGTGGAATGTAGATGCTATTCTAGATGCATTCAGCAAATACCTACCGGATATCGCTGTACGTTTCGATCTGGGTAAAGATAAATTCAATACGGAACATGAACGTGACTTTATCCGTGAGAACTTCCCTTATTGCCTGAAGATATCTATCGACTACGGTATTATGGAGAAAGCGGATAATGTATATATGTTGTGTGCCGACTTCGGTTGGGCCGATCTGGGAACCTGGGGGTCGTTGTTCGAACTGGCTCCGAAAGACGAGAACAACAATGCCGTATTGAAGAACAGTAATGCGCTGCTGTATGAAAGTTCGGGCAATGTGATCGCAGTAGGAAACCCTAAAAGGTTGACTGTTGTACAGGGACTGGATGATTGTATCGTGGCTGAATCAGGAAATGTACTCCTCATTTGCAAGAAAGACGATGAACAACGCATCAAACAGTTTGTTGCCGATGCGCAAATAAAACACGGGGCGGAATTTAATTAAACCATTTCTTCCCCAGATAATGAACGGGATACCAGGCGGCCATAAATCCAATGGCCGCTACCGTTACAAACGCTACCAGGATATCCGTAAAGATAACACGTACGGGATAAGCATCGATAATAAAGGCACCGGCCGTCTGTCCCAGTTTGATCAGGCCGAACGATTGTTGCAGCAGGCAAAGAACCAGGCCGATCACAATCCCTATCAACGCTCCGAAGCCGGAGATCATCCAACCCTCAAACAAGAATATACGGCGGATCAGGCTGTCGCTTGCTCCCATGTTGCGGAGTGTGCGTACATCATCCTGCTTCTCGATCATCAGCATCGACAGCGAGCCTACTACATTAAATAAAGCGATTGCCAGGATAAAGCAGAGGATCAGGAAAGTCATCCATTTCTCTATCTGCATCATTTTGAACGAGGCCTCTTGTTGTTCGAAGCGATCCCGGATAATGAACTCATCCCCTAAAATGCTTTTTATTTGCTTTTTTACGGAAGAAAGATCTGCTTTATCTGTCAGCTTCAATTCTATGGCGCTGACTTCTTTGTCATAATGGAACAGCTCGCGGGCCAGCGAGAGAGGTACAATCATATAGCCTTCATCGTAAACCTGTTGATTGATCATGAAAACTCCGCCGGTATAGGCATATTTCCAGTTGAACGAAGAAGAAGGATTTGATAAGTTGACCTTCACATCCCGTTTAGGCACATAAAGTTCCAGAGGAGAGGCGAAGCCCGGCCGTGCTCCCAACTTTGACGACAGGCCAACTCCCAGCAAGGCGTAGTCTGCCACTTCGTCTTGTAGTGTGAAATTTCCGTCTATCAACGCGCTATCCATCATGGTAAGATGCTGGTAAGCATCATCCACCCCTTTTACGACAGCTACATCCTGACGGTCGTGGTAGCGGATCAGGGCATTGTCCTGCAATGTCTCACTGAAAAAAGCAATATCCGGCAACTCCCTTATTTTCTGCATATCGGAGGTTGTCGGATCGAATACTTTTCCTGTCCGGGGCGTGATCTTCAGTTCCGGATCGAAACTGCTGAACATACCTGCAACCAGATCATTGAACCCGTTATAGACCGACAGGGCGCAAACCAATGCAATGGTAGCGACCACCACCCCGCAAACACATATCATCGATATGATATTGATCGCATTGTGGGATTTCTTCGAAAAGAGGTACCGCCGGGCTATATAGAACGGGAGATTCAAAGTTCGGATGTCTTATTTTTGAAGCAGTTTATCTATGTTTTCAATATAATCCAGCGAGTCGTCGATGAAGAAGCTCAGTTCGGGAATGATACGTACCTGCTTACCGATGCGTTTGCCCAGATCAAAGCGGATCGCTTTGGTATTGGCGCGGATCGATTCCAGCAGCTCTTCGCCTTTTTCGGAAGGGAAGATGCTCAGGTATGCTTTGGCTACACCCAGGTCGGGGCTAACGCGCACTGCACTTACAGAAATCAGAATGCCAGGCATTCCCTGGGTCTGTTTCTGGAAAATGTCGCCTAATTCTTTCTGGATCAGACGACCAATCTTATTCAGTCTTGTACTTTCCATATCGTTGTAATTTTACTTTTTCCAAATCATTGTCAGGCCGTCGCGAAGCGGAAGGATCACTTTCTCCACCCGTGGGTCTGCTTTTATTTTATCATTAAAACTAAGAATACCGATGGTTTGTTTATCTGCCGGGTGAGGTTTTTCCAATACTTTACCGTCCCAAAGCGTGTTGTCGGCCAGGATCAGGCCGCCGGGACGGACTTTCGGAAATACCAGATCGAAGTATTCTGAATATAGTCGTTTGTCTGCATCGATAAACACCAGGTCGAACGTTTCATCGAGCTGCGGGATGATTTCCATCGCGTCACCGAAATGCAGCATTATTTTATCTTTATAAGGAGAACGGGAAAGATACTTCATGATGAAATCTTCCATTTCATCGTTTATCTCAAGGGTATGGATCAGTGCATCTTCTTCAGTTCCTTCGGCCATGCAAAGAGTGGCGTAAGCGGTATAAGTACCGATTTCCAATACACGCCGGGGGCGTAGCATACGACAAAACATTTTCAGTATCCTTCCCTGCAAATGGCCGGACAGCATACGCGGACGCAGGAGGTTTACGTTGGCATCCCGGTTTAAGGAGGATAACAACTCGCCTTCTTCGTCACTGTGGGAGAGAATGTATTCGTCTAATGTCATTATAAATAAAGATGTTTACGGGTCAAATATACAAAGAAGATGTTACAAATAGTCTTTTTACCATGACAGACTTGATCCGTCACCGCACTTCGACTTTTATAACACCTTCTTTTATCTTTATCGGATTATTCTTTAAAAGTCGGCAGGGAATAGTTGCTTCCTGAATCCAACACTTTACCTACGTTGTTGATTTCAAGGAATGTCGTTCCGCCACCTTCGCCGAAGCTACCGCTCAGATAAGCTACCATGTCGTTGCGTGTGATACGTCCGCTTTTGATCAGTTCGTTCAGCGCACTGAAGAAATAACCGCGGCGGCTGTCGTCCCAGGGTTGATAAACAGCCCATACACCGTATGACAAAGAAAGCATGCGGGTTACACGCTGGTTATAACAGATCGCAAATACAGTGGATGTACCGCGGAATGCAGCCAGATAGCGTGCTGTACGTCCGGTATGGCTGTCTGTGATAATCGCTTTTACGTGCAGTTTGTTGGATGATTTCACCGCCTGTTTTGCCAGGAATGAAGTAACATCCAGGTCGTTCCCTTCGATAGGAACGCGGATATCGTTTGCGGCCAGCTTGGTCTTTTCAGCTTCGCGGGCAACCTTCGTCATTGTCTGGACTGCTTCCAGCGGATATTTACCATAAGCCGTTTCCCCGCTCAGCATCAACGCATCCGTACGATAATAGATAGCATTGGCGATGTCGGTCACTTCCGCACGGGTAGGACGCGGGTTCTTGATCATGGAGTGGAGCATCTGGGTAGCCACAATTACCGGCTTCTTCATTTCCACGCATTTGCGGATCAATACACGCTGGATGCCCGGGATCTTTTCTGCCGGAACCTCGATACCCAGGTCACCGCGGGCGATCATGATACCGTAAGTCACTTCCAGGATTTCGTCGATATTGTCGACCCCTTCCTGGTTCTCGATCTTGGAGATGATTTTGATCGGGCTTTTATGTTCGTCGAGGATCTGTTGGATATCCAATACATCCTGTTTGTTTCTTACAAAAGAGTGGGCGATGAAATCAAGGTCGTTTTCGATAGCCCAAAGAATGTTTTTACGGTCTTTTTCTGTCAGTGAAGGCAGGTTGATACGTACACCCGGAACGTTCACGCTCTTGCGGCTACCGAGTACGGCATCGTTTTGGACTTCGCAAACCAGGTGATCGTCATGTTTTTCGATCACTTTCAGTTCCAGGTCGCCATCGTCGATTAGGACATCGCTTCCGACGATGAGGTCGCCGACAAAATTCTTGTATGATACATAAATACAATCATGCGTAGTTTCACCGTTCGGATCACCTATGATCTTTACACGTTCACCAGTTGTAAACGGGATCGGTTCCTGGCATATCGTAGTACGAACTTCAGGGCCTTTTGTGTCCATCAGGATACCGATGCGGTCGGATACGGCACGGGCATTTGTTACGACACGGTTCAAACCTTCTTCCATCATGTGAGCCGTATTCAGGCGCACAACATTCATTCCTGCATTATACAGCGAACGGATGAATTCAACATCACAACGCTGATCAGAAATCGTAGCAACAATCTTAGTATGCTTTAACATATAACCTTATAAATATTATAACCTATTATTCCTTGTAAGAGTCGACAACAGTCAACTAGATAAGCGCTTCAAGCGCCAACCGGTATGAATCCAGACCGAACCCGAGGATCACTCCTTTGCAGGCAGCGGATATCATAGAGACATGGCGGAATGATTCGCGTGCATGTACATTTGAAATATGTACTTCTACTACCGGCGTATTTACAGCTTTTATGGCGTCATGTAATGCGATGGATGTATGTGTATATGCTCCCGCATTCATTATAATACCATCATAGTCGAAACCCACTTCGTGAATTTTGTTTATCATTTCACCTTCAATATTACTTTGATAGTACGCTATTTCGCACTGAGGATATCGGGCGCGTAGTTCGTCCAGATAACTTTCGAATGAAGCACTACCATACACTGTCGGCTCTCGTTTGCCCAACAGGTTAAGATTAGGACCGTTAATAATCTGAATCTTCTTCATTTTGCTGTAACTTTATTACCTTTGTACCACCTTGTACGGGCTGAAAATATCCGGCAAAGGTAGTGATTTTATTTGACACATACATAATTACCTGTCTACAATGCAGCAAGGAAAAGATATAATCGGCAAATATAAGACCTGGCTCCGGCTGGAGAAGTCGTTATCTGCCAATTCGATAGAGGCTTACCTGACCGACCTCGATAAACTGACCCGTTTCATCGAATCGGAGGAAAAGGATTACACCGACATAACCTATCAGGATTTACAGCAGTTCGTCGCCCAGTTGCGTGATATCGGCATACATCCCCGTTCGCAGGCTCGCATCATCTCGGGTATTAAGTCGTTCTACCGCTTCATGTTGCTGGACGAGTATATAACAGTCGATCCTACCGAATTGTTAGAATCGCCCAAGATCGGATTGAAGTTACCCGAAGTTCTGACCGTCAACGAGATAAATGACATACTCGATTCTATCGACCTGTCCTTGCCGGAAGGCCAGCGTAACCGGGCGATGCTGGAAGTGTTGTACAGTTGCGGATTGCGTGTTTCCGAGCTGACTTCCCTGCGTTATTCGGATGTTTATTTCGATGAAGGTTTTATCAAAGTGGAAGGGAAAGGGAGCAAGCAACGCCTTGTCCCGATCTCCGATACGGCTATTCGGGAGATAAAGAATTATCTGTTGGATCGGAATCTGGTTGCAGTAAAGAAAGGGTATGAAGATATTCTTTTCCTGAGCCGCCGGGGGACAGGGCTTTCGCGTATCATGGTGTTTCATGTGATCAAACAGCAGGCGGAGATGGCCGGCATAAAAAAGAATGTCAGTCCGCATACGTTCCGCCATTCTTTTGCCACCCATTTACTGGAAGGCGGTGCCAACCTTCGTGCCATTCAGGATATGCTCGGGCACGAAAAGATCACGACGACAGAGATCTATACCCATATCGACCGGGAATTCCTGCGTAAAGAAATCCTGGAACATCATCCCCGGAGCCGTTACCGGGAATGAATGCCTTTTATCCTTTCAATTAGTTCGTCTCCCAACGCCCGTTTCGTCACGATATGCTCTTTGACGGCTGTAACGAATGGGTTTTGTTCGAATGCGCCGCGAACGGTTTCAAAGTCTTCCTGTTTCTCTTTTCTGGAACCGTCTACGCCGAAGCCGGTCATTGAGGTAAGCGAGAATTCCTTTTGCGCGTCCTTGTACAGCAGCTCATCCAGTTCGATTACGGAAGACTTCCATGTCTCCACCAGTTGTATGATCTCGTTAGCGGTGATGGAGTCAAGTTTTATGCCGTAGTATTCTTCTATTTTCTTATAAGCCCACGTCCATTCCATCTCATAATACAGATAGTGCATGGTGTGGAAGAACAAATCGATAAAACCCAGCGAGGTTGTTTCCTGGTTTTCAATATCCTCGATCAATCCATCCAGTTGGTCTTTGGGAAGGATCAGGCCGGCCAGGTCTACCCATTCTCCTTCTCCCTCTTCGGTTGTCGGGATCAGTTGACTGTGTACTTCTTCCAGGCTCTTGAACCGGGTGCCTTCCAGTCTTTTGATCAATGAGTTACCCAGAAATTTATTGATTGCCATCCCGTACAGTTTCAGGGCATTCCGCAGGGAAGAGCCTTTAATACGGGTGTTCTGGTAGTAATAGATCTCGGAAGTCTCACCGACAAGGCTTTGCAGGTTCTTCAGGATGTCGACTGCCTTCATCATCTTCTGGATGGTGTAAGGGCTTAACAGGTTGTAGTTGATCATATCCTGTTTGTTCGGGTCGGTACGCTTGTCGCGTTTCGGCCATTTCTGGGCATCACGGATCGTTCCGACGCTCCGCAGGTTAACGCCCGGAACAAGATAAGTTTCGTCATCCTGTTCTATTAGGTAGGAGAAAGGCATGTCGGATGTATCGCTGTGATGGTGATGCCGTCCCATGATCAACGAGAAAGCACCGATACGTGCCGGCCAGAGGATATAAGAGTCGCTGGTTGTCTTGGAGCCCCTTTCCACAATACCCTGATGGATCGGGCCGAGTTTGTACATGTGGTTGCTCTGGTTGGAACCGCTGCCGGCGTTCAGGAACGAATACATACCGGCAATCAGCAGGCTGCTCTTGTGCATGGATACCGTAAACGGCCCGGCAAAGATTGCGCAAGCCTCCCCGTTTTCGAACGAACAGTTACTGAACAGCAGGGAGTCGTGTGCCGAGAAATTATGCGTCACATGGCAGGCCTGTCCGATAAAGCAGCGGATAATCTTTGCTGCATCGGCAATAACCGCTCCGGAAGAGATAATGAAGTCCTGGGCGATCACGCTGTCGCCGATATATACAGGAGCTTCTTCGTTACTGTTTATCGTTCCGTTTTCCAGGCGTGTGCAGTTTTCGATGGTGGTGTATGGGCCTAGATCGACATTGCGGATCGTTCCGGCATTGATTATCTTTACATCCTTACCTACTGTCCCGTAGTCGGAAGTCAGTTTTTTAGTATAATCGGCAATCATTTCCTGTAGCTTGCCGATCAGCTTCGGGCGGTGGCGGTAAAGTGCGATCACATAAGCCAAAGGGGCGGAAAGCCGGTTGAAGATCGGTACTTCACGACCGCCGGTTTCGTTTAAGACCGATACCTGTACGTTGTTGCCGAACGTCGTTTCCCCTTCCACGACCATTATGTTGACATTCTCTATATAGCAATTATCGTGAATGCGGTAGTTCGCAATATAATTATGTACGTTCTCGATCAGGATATTATTGCCTAAGAAGCAATTATGCAAAGTAGCATTCCTGATCCCGCTATGCTTCTTTATTCCGCCGGGCAGCGTAAACTCCTTTTCGAAAAGACCGATTATAACCGTTCCCGAAAAGCGAACATTAACGAGATACTTCGTATCGAAGGAAAGCGGGACTAATACCTGATCCCAGCTCTCTGCGCGGCAGTCCTGAGATTGCAGGATCGCAATCTCTTCCGGCCGCAGGTTTCTTATTTTATCCATTGGTCAACTAGTTTGTATTTCTTCCGGCTTACTCCTGTTCTTCGTCGTCGTACTGCTGGAAGAGGAAGTCGTTGTAAGGAAAACGGGTGATATGTATCTGTTTAACCCGTTCGTATAGTAATGCTTTCAAAGCATCGATATTGGTACGTTCCTTGGCGGAGATAAAGATACAGTTATCCTGCAATTTATTCATCCAGGTACGTTTCAGTTCGTCCAGGTCGATATTTTCACGTTTCCGCGGAGTGAGGTCGTCCTCGTCTTTCGGAACGAAGGTGAAGGCATCGACTTTGTTGAATACCATGATCATCGGCTTTTCGCTCTTGTCGATCTCGGCCAATGTTTTGTTTACCACCTCGATCTGTTCTTCAAAAGTCGGGTGGGAGATGTCTACCACATGAACAAGCAGGTCGGCTTCGCGCACCTCGTCGAGTGTCGATTTAAACGATTCCACCAGTTCGGTAGGCAGTTTGCGGATGAAACCGACCGTGTCTGACAACAGGAACGGCAGGTTCTCGACAATCACTTTCCGGACAGTCGTATCGAGTGTCGCAAACAGCTTGTTCTCGGCAAATACTTCGCTCTTGCTCAACTGGTTCATCAGCGTAGACTTGCCGACGTTGGTATATCCGACCAATGCCACACGAACCATTTTACCGCGGTTCTTCCGCTGTACACTTTTCTGTTTGTCGATCTCTACCAGGTCGCGTTTCAGCTTGGCTATTTTATCCAGGATGATACGTTTATCGGTTTCGAGCTGCGTTTCACCCGGCCCACGCATACCGACACCACCACGCTGGCGTTCCAGGTGAGTCCACAGACGGGTCAGTCGCGGCAACATATATTTATATTGGGCCAGCTCCACCTGCGTCTTTGCGTTGGCGGTCTGTGCACGATGGGCGAATATATCGAGGATCAGGCTGGTACGATCGAGTATCTTCACCTGAAGTTCTTTCTCAATGTTACGGAGCTGCTTGGGGGTGAGTTCGTCATCGAAGATAACCAGTCCGATTTCATTTTCGATCACATACTCTTTTATCTCCTGAAGCTTACCGGTTCCGACGAATGTAACGGGGTTCGGATAGTCCAGTCTCTGATAAAATTGTTTCACGGCTTCGGCTCCGGCCGTATCGGCAAGGAATGCCAATTCGTCCAGATATTCTTTTACTTTCTGTTCGTTTTGCTCGGGGGTAATCAAACCAACGAGCACCGCTTTTTCTGTCAGCGCTTCTGATATGATAAATTCTTTCATGCGACAAAGATAATCATTTCAATTATTTCTTTATATTTGCGGACATAAATCAATCCAAAATAGTATTAACTATGAAAAAGAAACATTTACGTATGTTTCGGCGCATCTTAGCCGGGACTGCAATTCTTACAGTTTTAGTGCCTGTCCGGGCACAAGTGTCTAATCCGTCTGAATGGTCTGGTTTTGTGAAAGGAAGCGGGAATACGGTAGTTGTCGATACGTTTCGTATGCAGACGTTTTCGGGGGCGGCTGGTGATAACTGGGAGTATACGGGAAGTGACGGGGTAGTTATAGAGAAAGGAAGGGGGTTGAAAATACCCTTGAAAGGCAAGGTCTCGTTTGAACCTTATACGTTGGAGAGCTTTCAGAGAGTGTCGGCTGTGATTACTCTTTTTGCTCATTCGATTGTTGCAGGTGATACGTTGTTTGTCGAGCTCGATAATAAAAACGGGAAAAATCGGGGAGGAGCAGTTTATCCTCAAGGAAAAGATAAGCCCGTTGAGTCTGTACGATTTGGAAGTAACCCTTATCGTCTGGACTTTTTTGCATCTACTTTGAAGGCTAATACTCAGGGGTATTTCCTTATTGACAGTATTTATGCAAAGGATACAATACCTAGATATTCTCTCTTCTCTGGAACAGGCAACTGGAATGATAAAAGCTGTTGGTCTCACCTTCCCCCTTTCCGTCACCGGCGTGCTTTGATAAATGGGGTCGTAGAAATCAATTCTTTGGTACAATGTAACCAGGCCAGTTTAGCTGACGGTCGCTTACATATTACCGATAATGGTCATTTCATTGTGGATGAACTGTTTCTCCATAACACTGACATTTCACTGACAGTCGCCGGAGAGCTAACAGTAAATAAGCAGATAACGATATACTATACCTTCCCCGAAAAAGGCAAATGGCATTTCCTCTCTTTCCCTTTCGATGTTTCCCTGAAAGGGCTCGATCCCCGTTTTGAGTTGAAAGATGATACCTTTTCCGGTAATGGTAATTACCTGTATGTACAAACTTATAACAGCGACAAACGAGCTTCCAGTCAACAGGCTACCGGAAACTGGGAAGTCTTTCCTATGCCGTCCTCTTTAGAGAATCCTTTTATCTTTGAGAAAGGAAAAGGCTATCTGGTCGCATTAGACGCAACGGCATCTGACAATACATTGACCTTTTCTGTCGATAAAGAGAATATACCGGACAATTTCGGTAAGGGCACTTCTATACCAATAAATATATCATCTTCCGGTGATGCCAATTCAGGTCATAGCGGCTGGTATCTTTGTGGCAACCCGTTGCCCGAACCGTTGGAACTTTCCCGGATAAAACTTGATCCGGCACTGGATGGAAATATCTATTTATACGATGGGAATACCTATAAGCCCTATCCGATAGGCAGCAATTACGCACTTCCACCACTTGCCGCTTTCTTTGTCAAGGCGACGGCTGCTACCGAGTTGACTATTACCGGTGAATTATCTGAGGCAAATGTAATCTTGCTGAAATCCGATTTCTCTTTGCGTTCAGAGTTGGCAGAGCCGACAGAAGTTAAGACCCAAATATCCCAAGTCGAAAAGGAAACAGGGAAAAGTTTCATAAAAGGTAATACACTTTATCTCGAAGATCTCCCGTCTGCCGGAAAAGTAAAAGTGATAGATGTTGCCGGACGCGTTGTATATTCCCGCGCCGTATCAAATCGTTCATCCGTATTGCCTTTGTCTCTCCGGTCAGGATTGTACATTATTATTGTTGAAGCCGGTGGTTATCGCGCCCAACACAAATGCGTTCTGACCCAATAAAAGCCGGAACTATCTTGTATCTTTGCCTGTTCAAAGTAATAAAGAAGAAAATCGGTATGAAGAAGATTAATATTACAACCGGTGTCCTGTTGATCTACCTGATCGTAATGAGCGTATGGGGCTGGCCCGGAAAGCAACCCGACCCCGACTGGGTACAGTATTTCGCTGTCATGGGAGTATCCGTGTTCGTCATCCTTCTGCTGCGTTATCTGCAAATCAAGCGGATGAAGATGCGTAATAAGTGGAAGGAAGAGAACAAACGGTAGTTCAATGCCTGGAACTTGCCCCTAGAGAAACTGGCTGGCCTGGGAGATAACTTCCCCTGGAGCTGATGTGAACTTATTTACCTCCGCAATAAAACATTGTTCGACCTTCGTCAGACAGCTGTTCGACAAGTGTGAGACAGCTGTCTGACGAGTGTCGAACAGCTGTCTGACGAGTGTCGAACAGCTGTCCCACACCCGTCGAACAAAGTTTTCCTCCGTACCCCGCTGAAATTGCGACCGCGCTGATCGGTAATTCCCTCCCGGATAGTTGGAAATATGTCCGGGATCATCCTCCCTTCCCGCCGGGTAATGCTCTTTATCTGGTAGGTAACTTCATCTTTAATACTTATTAACTCCTTTTCTCTTGCTTGCTTACGATTATTTCGTAAGTTTGCGATACAATCGTAAATAAATAGGAATCATGGAAAAATTGACAATGCAGGAAGAAGAGGTAATGCGCTGGATATGGCAGATTGGTCCTTGTTTCGTTAAAGATATACTGGCGAAGTATCCGGACCCAAAGCCCCCTTACACCACGCTTGCTTCTATCGTGAAAAATCTGGAACGCAAAAAGTATGTGAAGAACAAACGCTATGGTAATACGTACGAATACACTCCCCAAATACCGGAGAGCGAATATAAACGTACCTTTATGAGCGGTGTTGTACGCAACTACTTTGAAGACTCGTACAAAGAGATGGTTTCCTTCTTCGCCAAAGAGCAGAAGATCTCTACGGATGATTTGAAAGATATCATCGATCTGATAGAAAAAGGAAAAGAATAAACCTTTTAATACCTTATTACCATGACACCGGAATTTGCCTACTTTCTGAAGGTGAATGTAGCCTTTGTACTCTTTTATGCCTTCTACCGACTGCTCTTTTATAAGGACACGTTCTTTAAGTTGCGTCGCTTTTCACTCCTTGCTTTCTTTGGGTTGGCGTTGATTTATCCCCTGCTCAACATACAGGAATGGGTGAAGGAGCAGGAGCCCATGACGGAAGTGATACAGATGTATTCGGCTATCCTGCCGGAAATAACCGTGACGCCCGAAGTGGTGGTCGAAACAGACTGGAAGAGTATCCTGCTCTCGGCAAGTTCTTATTTTTACTGGGGTGTCGTGGCCCTTCTTTTAGTCCGCTTCCTCGTTCAGTTAGGCAGTATCCTGCTACTGGCTTACCGCAGTCGGCGGACGGTCATACACGGCGTGCCTGTTTATCAACTGGATAAACCCGCCGGGCCTTTCTCGTTCTTCCAAATGATATTCATACATCCGGAAAACCATTCGGATAAAGAGATAGATGAAATACTTACACACGAATGTACCCACGTATTCCAATGGCATTCGGTAGATGTGATGATTTGCGAGCTGATTACCGTTATATGCTGGGTGAATCCCTTTGCATGGCTTCTCAAACGGGAAGTGCGCCATAACCTTGAATACCTGGCAGATAATACCGTTATCCAATCCGGATACGACAGCAGGAGCTACCAGTATCACCTGTTAGGTCTTGCCCATCACCATCAGGCTGCAGCAACGTTATATAATAGTTTTAATGTATTACATCTAAAAAACAGAATTAGTATGATGAACAAAAAGAGATCCAATGGGATCGGAAGAACAAAATACCTGATATTCATTCCACTGGCGGCATTCCTGATGCTACTCAGTAATATTGAGGCGGTTGCCCGCATTACGGGACAAATTGCAGCCGATGCAGTTGCTGAAGTAAAGGAAGCGACCGAGATCAGTCTGGTTCCGGCAGAAGCCGTGAAAGTGAAAGGTCAGGTAATAGACGATTTTAACGGGCCGATCATCGGTGCGAATGTGCTTGTAAAAGGATCCAACGTCGGGACAATAACCGACATGGATGGTAACTTTGTACTCGAAACGACAAAAGATGCCGTCCTCGTATTCTCTTTCCCGGGAACAAAGGCGAAAGAAGTGGCAGTGAAAGATGTGCTGGGTGACCTGAAGGTACAGTTGTATTCGGACGGAACGGTACAACGGTCACAGTCGGCCACGGCTTCTCCTGCTCCGCAACGGCAGTCGGATGGGCCGCAGGTTGTATCGGATCAGGTATTTACCGTTGTAGAAGTAATGCCGGAATTTCCCGGTGGACAGGGTGAATTGCTTAAATTTCTGGCCAAGACTATCAAATATCCGGTGATTGCACAGGAGAACGGTATTCAGGGACGTGTTACGGCTTCATTTATCATAGAGAAAGACGGTTCTATCCGTGATATCGAAGTGATCCGTGGTGTCGATCCATCACTCGATATGGAAGCTGTCAGGGTACTTTCTGCAATGCCGAGATGGACGCCCGGAAAGCAAAGGGGACAGGATGTGGCCGTTAAGTATACGGTGCCGGTTACTTTCCGCTTGCAGGGAAAAACAGAGAATCAACCCACTCCGGGCAAGGATGATATAGTAGTTGTTGGTTATGGTAGCGACGAGGCTGATAAAGTAGCCGATTCTAACCAGGTCTTTGCAATGGTGGAAAAGATGCCGCTATTCCCCGGTGGACAGGACGGCTTGATTGCGTTTTTGGCAAAGACAATACAATATCCGAAGGAAGCACAGGAGAAAGGTCTTCAAGGACGTGTTGTCTGCTCATTTATCGTGGAGAAAGACGGTTCGCTCAGTGATACGAAAGTAATTCGGGGTATCGACCCGTTATTGGATCAAGAAGCTTTGCGTGTCATTAGTGTGATGCCGAAATGGACTCCGGGAACACAGCGCGGAAAGGCTGTTCGGGTTAAATATACCGTTCCTCTGACTTTCACCTTGCAGTAACCACCAAATAATACGAAGCTGATGATGCATAAATATACTGTTTTGCTTCTTCTCAGTGTCCTGTCCCTGATGGGGCAGGCACAGAGTTTATCACTACAGGAACTGGTTAACAGAAAGCAGTTTACGCAAGTGATTGCCCTGGCCGATAGTCTTACGGCGGCAGACTCTGCCGACTATGTTACTATGTCGGCTATCGGCCAGGCTTATGAAGGCGTGCTCCGGTATAAGGAAGCATACCAGTGTTTCCGCCATTGTCTGTCGATGGACACGACGAATGTAGATGCTTTGAATGCGGTTGCCCGTGCAGCCATCAACTTCGGAAAGATTGCGGAAGCGAAGCGTTGTTTTCAGAAAGTGCTCGAAACGGATACGCTGAACTTCTACGCCAATAATCAGTTGGCCCGCCTGTATTATCAGTTGGGCGATTACGGGCAGTCGATGGAATATTACCATACGTTGGCTTCTTTCGAGAGTGATAATCCTTCTATCCTGGCCGGCCTCGCCGATTGCCATGTCAAGAAAGGAATCGGGCCGAACACGTTGATTGCCCTTTCCCTGTATGCCCGTGCGCTGGAAATAAACCCGGAAAATATACGTGTCGCCTCTTCCCTGATCAATACTTTGCTTCGGATGGGGGATGGAAAAGGGGCGTTGCAGGTATGCGATACCGCTTTGTATTATAACCCGGATAGTCGCCAGATCCGGCAGAGCCAGGGGATGGCTTTGTATATGACGAAGAATTACCTGAAAGCGGATACGGTCTACACCGGTTTGCTGGCTGAAGGCGATTCCTCTTTCATCAACCTCAAATATGCAGGAGCAGCCCGTTATATGTCGGGACATGCACTGGATGCTGTCGACCCTCTGGAGTTCGCTTACGAGATCGACTCTACCGATGTGGAGACGGTTCTTCTCTACGGTGCTTCGCTGGGGAAAACATACGACCGTCAGCGAGCGTACCGTTTATTCGACCAGGCGGAAGAGTGTATGAAGCCGAAGCCCTTTTTTGTCAATCTGCTGACTGCTTTCAGAGGAAGTACCCTGGAACGTGACGGCCGTTTCAACGAAGCGGAGAAGATATATTATGAAGCCTGGAAGAAAGATCCGACGCAACTGAATTTCCTGTATGAGATCAGTAAGAATTATTGGGCAATAGAACCGGATCTGTTTAAGGATGAGGTGAAGTTGCAGAAAACGCTTTTCAGCAAGTACACCTACCTGACGGAATATATGAAGCGGAATGAATCGTCGAAAGGACTCCATAGCTACCGCTTTTTCCTCGAAGACCTGTATCAGGACGCCTTCTTCCGTAGTGTCAGCGAGCTGACAATGTTGGCACCCGACGGGAAAAAGAGTAAACTCTCATTGATCGACCTGCGTTCTCTGATCAACAGCTTGCCCGAACCACCCGAAATAGAAAAGCAACACTACGAACAGATGCGTGCTGCCATGAAGAAACGGGAACAGAAAGAGATGGCTTCGAAGGACTCGTCCGATCATTACTTCAATGCCGGCAGGAAAGCTGCCCAGGAGAAAAAATCCGAATAACCTAACAGGTATGCATATGGTAAAACAGATCAGAATGGCAGGTGTACTTCCTGTCTGCTTATTTCTGCTTTCATGTGGAGGACAGAAGTCCGGTGATCAACAGGCGGAAGATATTTCCGGAGTATCCGGATATCCGGTAACGATCGCTTTTGAGAAAGGGATCGAGACGGAGCAGGAAGTACTGCTGAGTGAGATCGCTAAGGAAGTAAAGATCGTGCCGCTGGAGACGAAGCCCGAATGTCTGGTAGCCAAAGTGAATAAGGGGATGATACAGATGGTGGATCATAACTTGTTTATTCCATGCAGTGAAGGGTTGTTGCAGTTTACGGATGACGGTAAGTTCGTCCGCTCGGTCGCCAAGCGGGGACAAGGGCCGGGAGAATATGCGGCAGTCAGGTTTATTGCTGCAAATGACAGGTTGAAACAGGTTTATTTGATGGATCACGGAAAACTCCTTACTTATTCTGTCGATGGAACGTATATAAGAGAGTGCAAAATACCTTTCTGCTGGCAGTTCACCGTGTTAGGCGATAGTACGTTTGTCGGCTATATCTATAATAATACGGGACAGAAGAAAGATAAACTTCTTCTCATAAATCAGGAGGGTGAGACATGGAATACTTTTCCGCAGTATGATCAGTTTACCATTGCCAGCGGCTTGAATTATTATTTGTGGGGACGTTACGACCGTTATGTCTATTCATTTAAGGAGGAAGCCTGCTGCAAAGAGTATTATAATGATACGGTCTTTACGGTTACACCGGAGCAGCTTCAACCCCGTTATATCCTGGATATGGGAAGATATAAAATTCCGAAGGAAAGACGTTTTGAAATCCTCGAAGGAAACTGGCTGGTCTATTCAGAACCGGCACAGGCGTATCTGCGCCCGGATTTCCACGAAACTTCTCAATGGGTGTTTCTCCCCTATACTTCCTGGGATGTGACCAGTGAAGATGAGTCGCCCCGGTTGGCTATGTATGATAAGAAGAAAGGCGTTTGCTATAAGGTGAAGAACGACCGGATCAAGAACGATATGCCGGGCGGTTTGCCTTTTTATCCGGAAGCTCGCATCGCAGATGATGTGTTGCTTTATTACCTGGAAGCATCCGAGGTACTGGAGCTGGCAGAAGAGGATCCTTCGATCCTAGACTATGAGCAATTGAAGAATTTGAAAGAAGATGATAACCCGGTGTTGATGATCGTTCAGTTGAAATGATCTGAACAAGTAATAATCAACTAAATACTTAGGAGTATGAATAGATTTAGTACCATATCATTCGTTATTATCTCCTCTCTTTTGTTTTCCTGTGGCGGGAAGAAAGCAGAGAAACAGACGGAAGAAGTGGAGGTAGCAAAAGCTCCCACATATCCTATGACTGTTCCGTTTGAAACCGGTATAGAGACGGAGCGCGAAGTCTTATTAAGCGAGATTGCCGATTCTGTAAGGTTTATACCGTTGGAGACAAGCGATAAATCTTTGATCAGAGGAATAAAAGAGGCGAATATCCTGAAGACTGACAAATACTTCTTTTTACCGTGGGTGGAAACATTGTTCCAATATACTACAGATGGTCAGTTTGTCCGTAAGATAGGACGTAAAGGAAGCGGCCCCGGTGAGTTTGTCTGGATCTCCCAGATTGATGCTGATGAAGAAAAGGGATTGCTTTTTATGCAAACGACCTCGCAGCGGATCAATGTGTATGATATGGAGTCCGGGAAGTTTCTGCGATCGATGAAATGCCCGGATATTGAGTCGGGGGACTTTGCGATGTTGAATGATACGACATCCGTTACATTCGTTCGTAATACGAACGGCAAAAGGAAGATACGCCTTTATATCGCTGATGCCAAAGGTGATACCATGAATGCCTTCTCCCGGTCGGATCTGTTTGAGTTGAATAGCCAGTATTCGTGGATGATGAGTAGCCCGACGGATCGTTATATGTTCCATTATAAAGATATGGTTTGCTGTAAAGACTATTACAACGATACCCTGTTTACCGTAACGAAAGATTTACTCGAACCTCGGTATATCTTTGAAATGGGGAAATACTCTTTGCCTATTGATTGTCGTTTTGAATACCTGAACGGGGATGGCAAACGTTTCCAGGAGTTGGCAGCACCTTATCTGAGGTATCAGGCGATCGAGACAGAATCGTATCTGTTCATGCCTTATACGAATTGGACAGGTGAAAAAGCACGCAAGCGGCGGCTGGCTCTGTTCGACAAGAAAACCGGGGAGTGTTATAAAGTATCGGGTGATGGCTTCATAAAGAATGACCTGGGAAGTGAATTGCCTATTCGTCCTGTAGCTGCATTAGACAGTAAAACGCTATTGTCTGTATGGGAAATGCAGGATATATTTAAGGAAGCAGAAAAGAATCCGGCTATCCTTGAATTAGAACAATTGAAAGGGATAGACGAAGATGATAATCCGGTGTTGATGCTTGTTTATTTGAAATAAAATAAAAAGAGCGGACAAAAGCCCGCTCTTTTTAGAGATATCTTTGGATACAAATCTCTTATTCACTCAGAATAGTAAGTTCTGCTCCCGTTGCGAAATCCTGTCCATTCTGTGAGCTCAGTGCGGTGAAACGGATGTAACGTCCTTTCACTGGTTGGTCGAAGAGGACTTTCTTTTCATCCCGGTTATTTGCGAACTGGCCTTTGCAGACAGGCTCACCCCAGTTCTTGCCGTCGGAGCTGACCTGGATGGAATATTCTTTGATATTACCGTTGTTGCTGTCTTTGCGAGGCATGTAGATAAAGCCTTTGAATGCTTTTTCTTCGCCGGCATCCAGGTCTACCCAATGCGGATATTTAGCTACCGTAACCGAATACATGCTGTGCCAGATTGTATTCGGATCGCCGTCTACCAGGTTCTTGGCATCGCCTTCACCCACTTCCTCACTGCTGGCGTAGATAACTTCTGTCTGGATACTTTCCAGTTTGTTGAAAGTCTTTGTCGACTTGATCTCCGGATTATTCTTCAACCAGGCTGTGATTGTTCCGCCTTCGCGCATCGGGATGGCTCCGGTATATTCTTTCGCTTTCTTTTCCTTGCCGATCGTATAGTAGAAAACAGCGTCCTTGTCGATAGACGACAATTCGACCATACCTACCCGGCTGCGGGTGATGGAGAAAGGAATCTCACCGGCAGGCGATACCTGTGCCGCAGCAGACAGGTCTTGTGTTGCCGGGCGGATGATAAAGCCGATATTGTTCTGTCCGGCAAATACACGGTCGTACATCAAGGGGCCACCCTGTCCGCAACTGTTACCACCCAGGCCTGTAACGGCAAGGTCGAGATGCAGGTAGGTATCACCGGCTTTCGGCAATTGGTAAGGATGTCCGGCCAGGGTCATATCGAGTGCGGAATACTGCAAAGCCGAGGTAGAAAGGCGGTTGGTTGCTACAAAGACAGCTCCCTTGCCGGCCTTGTCGGTCAGGGCACACCAACGTATGTCCTCATGGTTGCCCATGTCCTGCGGTTTGGGGAAATTCACGAACAGGTCGGCTACGGTCGATTGATACTGCTCGATGAACTGTCCGGATTTACGGTCGGCATAGTTCTCAATAGGGCCGCGTCCGTAGTACGTATAGTTTTCGTAACGTTGAGGCACTATCATCCGGTAACCTAAACGCGGCAGTACCAGGCTCGGGTTGTTGGAAGTGATGCTTGCCTGCAGCTCGATGGAGCCGTCGCGGTAGATTGTCCATGCCTGGTCGGTCGTGAACTTGAAGTCGTCTTCACCGAATACCTTGTCGGTTTCTTCTTCCACCTTGTTCTTACCGCTCGAGGTTCCGCCCAGTATCTTGGCTGCATTGGGCGCCTGCGATTCTACGGTGTAGAACAATACCAGAGAACCGTCTTTCCGCTGGATTACTTTGGATGCGGTCGCTTTATGTTTCAGATTATGCAAGCCGTTTTCGAACCAGCTGCCGTAGAACCAGTTGTCGTTGTTGGTGAAGGCTCGGAAAGCATCCAGTTTCGGGCCGTTACCGTCGGCAATGATCGTTTCGCCACCGTAATTCAGACTGTAGATCGTTCCGGTTTCGTTATCGAATGTCGCTTTGAAATTATCACCCTTGATCGTTGAGAAGCGTGGGTCTGACTGTTTTTCGATCGATAATTCTCCTGCTGAGGCATTGGCCACTTCATTGATAGCGGGTTTGCCGGCGGAAGCTTTTACCGGGAGTTGTTCTTCAGCCATTACATAACCTTTGGCAGCCCAGGGTTTGTCTTCATTCAGCAGGAACTGTATTTTGACGAAATATTCGTTCTCCGCTTTCAGCTGACTGTAATTGTAAGGGATGGCTACCTGCGTACGTTTGCGCGGTGAAACCTTGCCCGGGTTCAGTGAGCCGCTTTCCACTTCTTTACCGTTTTCGTAAAGCGACCATTTCACATCGTAGTCAGACAGATCGTTGAAATAGTATTTATTGAACAGCTCGAAAAGGCCTTTTTGTGCATCCACTTCTGTTACACCGATATGCTGGTACACTTTCTTCACTTCGTAATACTGCGGTTTCGGTTCCAGGTCGCCAAATACGATACCGTTCATTACGAACTGTCCGTCGTTAGGCGTATCGCCGAAGTCACCGCCATAAGCCAGGTAACGTTTACCGTCCGGCGTATAGTTGTAGAGCGACTGGTCTACCCAGTCCCAGATGGCACCGCCACAGAAGAAGTTGGTCGACTCCATCGCATCCCAGTAATCAATCAGGTTACCGCAGGCATTCCCCATCGAGTGTGCATATTCCGAGATATGGAACGGATACTTGATATCATAATCACCTTTCACGGCGCCGCGTACCCAGGAGATAGACGGATACTGGTTGGAACCCATATCCACAATTTTATTGTTACGTTCATACTGTACAGGACGTGATAAGTCCGCTTTCTTCAACGCATTATAAGCATCCACGAAGTTCTGTCCCGGCCCGGCTTCGTTGCCCAGCGACCAGATCACGATAGACGGATTGTTGATATTGGCGTGAACCATTTCCAGGACACGTGCCACATGGGCATCTTTCCATTCCGCAGGGTGGGATAGGGAAGCTGCACCGTAATAATACTCATGCGATTCGATATTGGCTTCATCTTCCAGATAAAGACCATATTTGTTACACAGGTAATACCAGTACGGATCATCCGGATAATGCGAGTTACGAACGTGGTTGATATTGGCACGTTTCATCAGCATCACTTCCTCTTCCATCATCTTACGGGTGATGGCATGGCCTACGGCCGGATTGCTTTCGTGGCGGTTCACGCCTTTCAGCTTGACAGTCTTACCATTTACATAATAGTAGCGTCCGGCCAGTCCGAACTCGTCTTCCGAAGCGGGCGTATCTTTTATTTCCACTTTGCGGAAACCGACAGTGGTGGAGATTGTTTCTACCGTACGGCCTTTCTTATCTTTCAACTCGCCTACCAATGTATAACGGTATGGTTGTTCGGCAGACCATTTATTCGGGTTTTGTATTTTCAGGACTGTTTCAGCATTCATCTCCAAGCCCGGAGGAATCTGGGCGATGGGGGCGGTAGCTGTTACGTTCTCTATTTTCGTATTGTCGTCAGAATAGAGTTTATTGGCATACAGCGAATAGACCATCGAATATCCTTTCGCCATTTTCTTACCCAGGTTACGGATGTCTGCCCGGATAGCCAGTGAACCGTCTGTGTAGGTTGCGTCCAGGTCAGGCGTGGCAACCAGGTCGCGAACGTGCAGCTGCGGAACGGCAGTCAACGATACGGTACGGTAGATACCCGGCAGGCGGAACATATCCTGTGCTTCGAGGAAAGAACCGTCCGAACTGCGGTACACTTCAGCAGCTACGATGTTTTTCCCTTTCACCAGATAAGGAGTGATATTGAAGCTGGCCGTATTACGCGAGTTTTTGGAGAAACCGACGTATTGCCCGTTTATCCAGAGATAGAAGAACGAATCTACCCCGTCGAAATTTATAAAGACTTCTTTGTCTTCCCAATCCTGGGGGATGGTGAATTCGCGACGGTAAGAACCGACTTCGTTACGGTCTTTGAAGGTTGTCCAGTTTTCCGGCGGGGTACGCATCACGCCGCCGCGCCAGTCGTCGACAGCTACTTTATGCTGGAAGATAACCGGTTGATTCACATAGATAGGTGTCCCGTACTTCTGTGTCCCGTCTTTTTGAAGACCGACGATGTTCCAGCTGGAAGGCACCGGGATATTGTCCCATCCCGATACATCGAAGTTCGTTTGATAGAAGTCCTTCGGACGTTCTTCGGGAGTTCGTACCCAGTTGAATTTCCAGTCACCGTTGAGTGACTGCCAGTACGTACTGTTTTCCGGTAATACTTTCCGGGCACTTTCCTGATCCTGGAAAGAGAAGAACCAGGCATGAGGTTGTTCTTTGTTCAGCGCAAGGTTTTCGGGCGATTCCCATTCATTCCCTTTCGGCGCCTGTTCTGCGGCATACTGATAGCCTTTTAGTGGATCTACTGTAGCAAAGCTTTGCAATGTAAAGCTGCATAGTAATAGACATAATGCTAGTTTTTGCATATTGAGTTTTTCTTCTTAAGGTGAGAAACAGCCTCAAAAATAATACAATTATCGGAGAGTGTGGTTATTACTTAGTGTTTTTATTAGTAAATCTATTAAATACAGTAAACTTTATTTCATTTGTATCTTTAGCGTAAACCAACTACATTTGCTGCAAATAATGTGAAGATGAAAAAGTTACTTTACTTTTTGCTCCTGGTGCTGTTCACTTTCCCTTCGCTGTATGCTCAACGGAAGAAAGTAGGTGTGGTATTGGGAGGCGGAGGTGCAAAAGGAGTAGCTCATATTGGAGTGTTGAAAGTACTGGAAGAGGCGGGTATCCCGATCGATTATGTGGCAGGAACCAGTATGGGGGCTATTGTAGGCGGTTTGTATGCAATCGGTTATACGCCGGATGAGATCGACAGCATGGTGATTGCACAAGATTGGACAATGCTTTTGAGTGACCGGGTGACGCGTACCAGTCTATCCTTCCCGGAGAAAGAGAACTCCGAGCGATATATCGTATCCCTTCCTTTCGGCAAGGATAAGAAAGACCGTGTGATCAGTGGTATGATCCGGGGACAGAACCTGCAAAACCTTTTCTCGAACCTGACGATCGGATATCATGATTCCGTGGACTTCAAGAATTTTAATATTCCTTTTGCCTGTGTGGCGGTAGATGCCGTGAACGGGAAAGACTATGTGTTTGATAAAGGCAGCCTTCCGCTGGCGATGCGTGCCAGCATGGCTATACCGGCTGTGTTCACGCCGGTGAGACTGGATAGCATGGTGCTGGTCGATGGCGGATTGAACGATAACTTCCCGGTCGATGTGGCCCGGAAGATGGGGGCCGATATCATTATCGGGGTCGACCTGGGTACCAGCGACCTGAAAGAACTGAAAGACCTGAATACGCCCGGTGACCTGATCGGGCAGATCATCGCGTTGCATGGTTACGAGAAATATGCCAGAAACAAGGAACAGACAGATTTATTATTCCGTCCCAACATGACGCCTTATAATGCCGCCAGCTTCAGTACGGTAGCCCTCGATACCCTGATCCGGCGCGGCGAACGGGAAGCCTATGCCCGTTGGGACGAGATTTGCGCTTTAAAGAAGAAGATCGGCATTCCGGACAACTACCAACCGGAGGAGCAGGGGCATATGCGGAAGTCCTATCCCGTATTGCCGACCGACAGCTTTTATATCCGCCATATCCTGTTTACCGGAACTGACTCGCGGGATGAAAAATGGCTGATGAAAATCAGCGGCCTGCGGGAGAACAGTCATATCACATTGAATGAGCTCCATCATGCCATGTCGGTGTTGGTAGGTTCGAATGCTTATTCGAATGTAAATTATAAACTGACAGGCGAGCATCAACAGGATCTGGTATTGATGGCTCAGAAGAAATCGGTCAGTTCCTTGAATGCCGGCGTCCGCTTTGACTCGGAAGAGATCATCGGTGTGCTGCTGAACGCGACGTTCGATTACCGGACTCGCAACCATTCGAAACTGGCGTTCACCGGACGTGTCGGAGGGAAGATTTCTTCTGCCCGGCTGGATTATTCAATCGAGCGGAATCCGTTGCGTAACCTTAATCTGGCTTACCAGTTTACCTACAATGACCTGGATATTTATAAGAAAGGGGATAAGACGTTCAACACCAGTTACACGCATCATCTGGCGGAGTTCGGGTATTCGGATATGAACTGGCTGAACTTCAAGTTCAAGGTCGGCCTTCGTTACGAATACTTCAACTATACTTCTTTCCTGTACACGGGGGATAATAACAACGAGTATGCGGTGAAGCCGGAAGGGTTCATCAGTTATTTTGCCTTGGCGCATCTGGAGACATTCGACCGCCGCTATTTCCCGACAAAAGGGGTTTCCCTGAAAGCAGACTATTCGTTCTATACGGATAACTTTGTCAGTTATAACGGTCATGCTCCCTTCTCGGCTGTAGGACTGAACTTCACGTCCGTCCTGCCGATCACTTCCCATCTGAGCGTGTTGCCGTCTCTTTACGGGCGTGTGCTGATCGGGGGAAACCTGGCTTATCCTTTCCTGAATGCCGTAGGTGGCGAAGTGGAGGGGCGGTATGTTCCGCAGCAATTACCTTTTGCCGGTATCAACCGCGTGGAGATATTCGACAATGCCCTGGCTGTGGCCCGGTTGCATTTCCGCCAGCGTATCGCCGGACGCAATTATATCTCATTGATCGGTAACTATGCCATCCACCATGACGACTTCCTTCATCTGTTTAGTGGCAAAAGCGTGTGGGGAGGCAGCATCGGGTATGCTTATAACAGTATTGCCGGGCCGCTGAGTGCCAATTTCAGCATGTCCAACCAGAATACAAATCTTCAGTTTTATTTGAATCTGGGATTTTCGTTCTGATTTTTATTATACATTTGCTGATAAGTTAATCAATCAAATACATAGGAATCATGAAGCTTACACGAATTACCGGGATGGCGATCGGCTTGTCCCTGCTGGTGGCCGGTGTACAGGCACAGATCAGCCTGCCGTCTGTTTTTACTGACCACATGGTTTTGCAACAAAAAAGCGATGTGTCCGTATGGGGCTGGGGAGTAGCAAGCGGTACGATCAAAGTGGTCGGTAGCTGGGCTCCCAAAGATACGGCGACTACGGTTGTCCGTTCGGATGGAACCTGGGAGACGACGTTGAAAACGACTGAGGCCGGAGGCCCTTATACTTTATCTATCCTGGGGAACGGGAGCCGTGAACTGAAAGATGTCATGCTGGGGGAAGTATGGCTTTGCAGCGGGCAGTCGAATATGGAATGGACACCCATGAGCAATATCGATAACCGCGACGAGGAGATTGCCTCCGCCAACTATCCGGATATCCGTTTCTTCCATATCCCTAAGCGGGGAGCAACAACTCCACAGAATAACTGCGAAGCTTCCTGGGCTACCTGTACTCCGGATGTAATGAAGAATACCAGTGCGGTTGCCTATTTCTTCGGACGTAATCTGCAAAAAGACTTGAATGTCCCTATCGGCCTGATCGTTTCGGCCTGGGGCGGTACTCCGGCAGAGGTTTGGACGCCGGAAGAACGGGTGATGGAAAATCCACAGATACGTGATGCCATGCCGGATAAAACGTATCCCTGGTGGCCGGTAGAACCGGGTGTGTTATATAATCAGATGATTAATCCGATCGTGCCTTATAGTCTGGCCGGTGCCATCTGGTATCAGGGTGAGTCGAACCGTGACCACCCCGACTCGTACGGTATCCTGCTGAAAACGATGATCGAGAGCTGGCGGAAGAGTTTTAAGAAAGACTTCCCGTTCTATCTGGTGCAGATCGCTCCTTATACCTATAATGCCGGTGATAACGGAGCCGCTTTAGTTCGTGAGCATCAGGAATGGGTGTCCCGTACAGTCCCGGAAACCGGAATGGTTGTCGTTTCGGACTGTGTGGCAGATATAAAGAACATCCATCCCACCAATAAGCAGGATGTCGGCTTACGTCTGGCAAACCTGGCTATGGGAAAGACGTACGGACAACTTGCCTCCGGATACGAAAGTCCGGTATTCAACGGAATGACGGTTAATAAGAATAAGGCGGTTATCTCATTCCTGCATGCCGAAAACGGATTGGTCTGCAAGGATAAACAGATAACCGGTTTCATGATTGCCGGTGAAGACGGTGTTTTTGAGCCGGGTAAAGCGCAAATCAAAGACAATACCGTTATCGTGACTTCTCCGCGTGTGAAGCAACCTGTTACGGTACGTTATTGTTTTGATGATGCAACCGTCGGAAACCTCTTCAATAAAGAAGGTTTACCGGTAGCTCCTTTCCGTACGGACAGAAACTGGAATAATGAATGATATTATTCTGTATCTTTGCCTGTAAAACAAACAGATATTTATGAATGCAGAGATTATACAATTCCTGAAGGAATTAAGCCAGAACAATAACCGGGAGTGGTTTCAGGCAAACAAAGACCGCTACGACGTATTGCATAAAGGGTTTATTGACGAGGTTCAGCAAATCATCAACCGGATAGCGTTGTTCGATCCGCAGGTGGCAGGTCTGGAATCGAAAGACTGCCAGTTCCGTATTTACCGGGACTTGCGTTTCTCTCCGGATAAGACGCCTTATAAAATTCATTTTGCGGCTTATATGGCGCAGGGTGGACGTGCCAGTGAGCGGGGCGGATATTATATCCATCTTGAACCGGGTGCCTGTATGTTATCCGGTGGTGTATGGTGTCCTCCTCCCAAACTGCTGAAAATGCTTCGTCAGGATATTTATGATCATATCGATGAGTTTGTCGGTATTATCGAAAAGCCCTCTTTTAAGGAGGCGTTTCCGGTGATGGAAGGGGAAGTGTTGAAGCGTATGCCAACCGGTTATCCTACCGATTTCAAGTATGATGAGATCCTGAGACATAAGGATTTCTGTTTTGCCGTCAACTTGCCGGACGAGTTCTTTATGGCGGATGACTGGATGGAGCAGTCTTTGAAACGGTTTGAAGAGCTGTTGCCGTTCAATAACTTCCTGAATTATACGGTGGACGAGTTTCTGGGACGGGTATAAAATAGTAAAAGGCTTTAGTCGAACTCTATGGTTGGACTAAAGCCTTTAAAAAACTGAAACCTTACTTTAAATAATACCTTCTTTGTACTTTTTATTTTTATCAATCAGTTCATTAATCTTAGCAACGGAAGCGGTAGAACGCAGTCCGTCTTCCGGTGTATTCATGCAGTAATCCACCAGTACATCTATGGTAGAGACTGCAACATGCATCCGGGTATCGCTGGATGCATAATAGATGAATACTTTTCCATCTTCATCGGCAATCCATCCGTTGGAAAATAGCACATTCGACACGTCTCCTGTCCGTTCTTCCCCGACAGGGGCGAGGAAGTAGCCGCCGGGCTGTGCGATGACCTTTGTAGGATCATCGAGGGCTGTCATATACAGATAGAGTACATAACGAAGCCCGGCGGCACAAGCTCTGACTCCATGAGCCAGATGCAACCAGCCTTGCGGCGTTTTGATCGGATGAGGCCCTTCTCCATTCTTTACTTCCTTGATTGTATGATAGTAGCGTTTATCTATTATTTGTTCCGTGATGACTTCCGCATGTGTAATATCATCGATGAGCGACCAGCCAATACCGCCGCCGCTACCGGCATCGATAAAGCCGTCCTGCGGACGGGTGTACAATGCATATTTCCCATTCACGAATTCCGGATGCAGCACGACATTGCGCTGCTGGCTTTTTGATTTCAGATCGGGTAACCTTTCCCAGTTGATCAAATCTTTGGTACGGACAATCCCTGCTTTGGCTACCGCCGAGGACAGATCACCCGGTTTGGCAACCGGATCATGCCGCTCGCTACAAAAGATACCGTATATCCACCCGTCTTCATGTGCCGTCAGGCGCATATCGTACACATTAGTTTCTTCCGGGTCGATGTCCGGCAGATTGACCGGACGTTCCCAAAACCGAAAGTTATCCACCCCGTTCGGACTCTCGGCGATGGCGAAGTAAGATTTCCGGTCGAATCCCTCCACACGTACCATCAGCAGGTATTTGCCGTTCCATTTGATAGCACCGGAGTTCATGCAAGCATTCACGCCTATGCGTTCCAGGCAGTAGGGGTTGGTTGCCGGGTTGAGGTCGTAACGCCATTCGAGGGGCACATGTGCTGCTGTTACAACAGGGTTCTTATAACGTGTAGCGATGCTGCGGGGAGCATCCAGAGGGGCATTCTCTGCTGATAGAAGCATTTCGTGTTGTATCTGTAACTTTTCGATCGTATCTGAGAAACTGATTTCCATTATCGTATTGTTCTTTATTTATCTATGTATATTGTTAATCACTGTTCAGCATTCCGTTTTTAGAGGTTTTCCGGATAGAGGGAGATGCGGTTTACCCGATGGAATACTAAATAATCCGGTCGGGAAATATGCACTTCATATACAACTTCCTTGGTCTTATAATCTATCTCTATTATTTTTCCTCCAGCTCCATTCACATTGGGAGTGCCGACTCCCGGACCAAATAATATATGATTCGTTTGTGGAAGATATTGCACAGAAGAAAGTGCTACAGAATAACATCTGCGTCCCTGTTCTTTATGTCCGTATTCCCATATCTGTCGTACGGTCTTGTTTTTCTCATTAATCTCAAACTCAACAGCACGACTATATCCGACTTGACTATGAAGGTCTATCTCTTCATGACGACGATGATACCCGTTGTCGAAGATGAGTATGTGTCCGTTGTCAAGTATGACCGGACAATGTGCTCCCCACACCCAGTCGAAATCTTCATGGTATGTTTTTCCATCCAGCACTTCCTTGTCCGTAATTGAAGCCCCGTTGGTATCCAAAGGCGTTAACAATGAATTTCTGTTTTTTTCTGCTCCACGATGTGGCGTGAGAAACCATACCAATTGATTAGCACGCGTTAGTTTCACTAATCCTTGGTAGCGGTTGGAAACCAGTATGCAATCATCATCTTGTGAGTATGCAACAGCGTTGGAATGTGCCCAGTTATGCTGGAAATCGTCCATATCTTGTATGCTTAACAACGCATTCCGGTTCGGATCCATGCTTTTTTTCAAGTCCCATTCGGTTACAATGTCGCCTGTTTCACGGTTTACTTCTATCACATAATCGAAACGGGTGTAAGTCCCTTGTGAATTTGTGCTTCCGGCTTTAGTGACAGTCGCTAGAAGATTTCCATTAGGCATTTCTATCACATCATGGTGGAACGTGTAACCTCTCGAAGCAATATCCCACTCTTTCACAAGATTGCCAACCATATCAAACTCGAATAAGTTCCCTTTCCGGGCATCACCACCCAGAAAGTTGCCGTCCTCCAAACGCTTGAATCCGCAATGAGCCGTGATATTCAATTTCGGATGATTACGTAACCAAAGGTACCAACGTACCTCCCCGTCGCTGTCCAGCATATAGGCACGATGGGCATCATATTCCCCTCCCCCCTGATCATTCACAATAGTGACACCAGGCTCCATCTTGTCCGGTTTACTTATGACCGTTTGTCTGGCGGAAAAGAAATCGGGTACCAAATCTTCGGGAGTAGTCGTTTCGACTTCTATCGTTTCCGTCAGTAGGACTTTTCCTTCCTTATTGACAAAAGAAACATCGACTGTATTCTTTGAGTCACGGTACAAACCATGTATATATTCCTGATGATTATATCCGAATTTGGAAAAAAGGTGCGACAAATCGCCATGCGAGCCATGTTTACCTTTTACACAGACTTTTAATCTCCCTTCTACCGGAAAGGGAACAGTAAGCTGCATACTGCAAGGGGCGTATCCCGTAGGATTCACTTTTATGTTTTCCTTAGACAAGTTTAATGAATTGCCTAAAGTCGGTATGATAATTGTTGTGCCATCTACGTCTGTCAGCGTAGTCCGCCAAGCGGTTGCTTCCGTATTTATGGATGCAATGGATTTTGTAGGTATGAATACCGTATCTCCATCAAAAAAGAAACAGGTGTTTTCTGTTTCCTGCTCCACTTTCAGGAGCAGCTTGTTCTGTTGGATACAAGCATCCATTTGAATATATGTTTCATTGTATTCTTGTTCCTCCTCTTCTTCACAAGAACAGATCAAACCTCCACAGAGTATTACCATCCAAAAGGATAAGTAGCTTCCCGTTTTATTCATATCGGTAGTGTTTTAGGAAAGGAATCCTATCCTCCGCAAACAAAGTACACGTGGACAGGATTCCTTTATTTCAGTTTATTTCCACAACGGATTCTGTTCTATTTTCGGATTATTGTTCCTCTCTCCCTCGCTGATAGGATAGTAAAAATATTTCTCTGCAAAGTTTTCACCGCCTACCTTGCCACAGTCAATGAAATGCTGCTTGATTTCGGCTGCTGTATAATAACGTTTCAACTGATAGAAACGATGCCCTTCCATACAGAATTCCAGGAAATTCTGATGTTCTATCTCTTTCATTACAGCATCTTGTGACATTGCACTAAAATCCTTAGGAGCCAATCCGGCACGATTACGTATACGCTGTAAGTCGGCATTGGCACCGGCAAGGTCATTGGTCATGGCGCAGGCTTCTGCGTGAAGCAACAATACTTCAGCAAAACGGAATACACGCAAACTGTTGCTACGGTTAGACGGAGTATACATGGCATCATTGTCACCGCCAAAGAAGTTGGTGTATTTCTTTCCCAATGCCAGGAACTGAACGCCATTATCCGCTTTCGGATTCGTCATGTAAGAATGTTCCGGATCCCTGTTTAACTTACCTTTGCTCGGAGTTTCCCATAATTCGGCAAAGGTCTTGTCATAAGGATTGTCATAAGGCTTGTTGTCTCCCACTTCATTCTGGTTAAAGTAGAAAGTTGCATACATACGCTTATCGAATTTGCTATCCGATCCTTCAGGACGAGGTTCTTTGATAAATTCGCGTAATGCTTCTGAGGCCGGAGCCATCTTAAACCAAGCTCCCGTTCCTTCCGGACCTAAATAGGTAGGAAGATTCATACCCATACTGGCATTAGCATCGTCGCCGCCCCATGTACCTGTACCGCCTAATTCATTCACATAATCAATCTCGTAAACCGATTCTTTATTGAATTTGTTGTCTTTGTGGAAGTTTTCCAATGGATCCTCTACCAAATCATAATTATAAGGAGACTGTAACAATTGTCCCAATACCTCCTTCGCTTCGGCATATTTTTTCTGGAACACATATGTCTTGCCCAGATAGGCCAATGCCATACCTTTGCTGATGCGCTGTCTTTCGGATGCTGCGCGTTCTACCGGCAAATATTTGGCTGCCTCGATAAAGTCATCTTCCACCTGTTTCCATACAGTTTCTTCCGGAGAGGAGGCAATGTAGGTGTCTTCCGGATTGACTACCGGTTCCAAATGCAATGGTACAGCCCCATAATTGCTTGCTAAAAGGAAATAATACATACCGCGCATACCGTATGCCTCTGACAGGTATTGTTGTTTCAATTCGGGCTTTTCCCATTCAATCTCTCCCGACTGCAAATTGCTGATAACCATGTTAGCACGCTGTATCCCTTTGTACAAATCACCCCAGATACCCGGATCCATATTGGCTGTATTGGTAAAAGTGGAATAGAACTTGATATCTCCGTCTTCGTTGGGGATAAGAAACACATCATCGCCACGGCTAGTCATGGTAAGATAATGAGTATGTGCACCATAATAACCTTCTGACTGGTTCCTGATAGGGGCATATATGGTACATAGTGCCTGGTCCACATTTTGGGGATAATCCCAAAAACCTTCATCTGTAGGAGTGTTGGGATTTGTTTTGGATAGGAAGTCCGCTTCATTACATGCAGAGAATGATAATGCAAGTAAAGAAGCCAGAGTCAAGTTTAATATATTCTTTTTCATGTTTATTTACTTTAAAAGATTAGAAATCAAGTTGTATACCGAAAGATATAGTACGTGCCAACGGATAACGTCCGTGGTCGCAACCGCTGGTCATGATACCTTCGCCACCACCATTTGTAGCGTCATTAGCTCCTAGGTCAGGTGAATATCCCTTGTAACCGGTAATGGTAAAGAGATTGTCCATTGTGGTATAGAAACGGAGTTTATTCACATTGATTTTCTGTGTCAATGCGCTTGGTAATGTATAGCCGAATTCCAAAGTCTTCAAGCGGAAGAAGTCTCCATTTTCCAGCCAACGATCGGTCCAGCGAGTGTAGTTCATCTCATCTTTTTTAGCGTATCGAGGCATATCCGTATTCGTATTCTGGGGAGTCCATGAATCGAGTACTCTTACCGAATAGTTGTTGAGTTCGTTAGTAGACTCCATGCGGGCACGGGTATAATTGTAAATCTTTTGGCCGAAAGAACCATCGAAGAAGAGATTCAAATCAAAACCTTTCCACATACCTCCCATATTAAGGCCCAAATTGAACTTAGGGAAAGGTGAACCGCAATATTGACGGTCGCCATCTGAAATCTTTCCGTCGTTGTTGATATCTATGAAACGTATATCTCCCGGTTCGGCATCCGGTTGAAGCACAGTGCCATTGTTGTCTTTATGTGCTAATACTTCGTCTTGGCTTTGGAATAATCCGTCTGTTTTCGTTAACCAAAAACCGCCAATGGGATAACCAACCTTTGCCCGAGTGATAATTCCTTCTCCTTGCGGATTATAACCTCCATACTCTTGTACTTGGCCAATGGTGATTTCTTTTAGTTCGTTGGTTTGAGTAGAAGCGTTCACGCCTACGAAATAGTACAAATCACCTATCGTGTTGCGATGAGTTACCGCTATTTCAAAACCTTTGTTCTCCACAGTACCGGCATTCATGGTTGGAGAGCCTTTCAAACCGGCATTACCAGCCATGTTGATAGACAGCAAAATATCTTCTGAACGCTTCACATAGTAGTCGGCAGTCAAAGTTAATCTGTCGTTGAAGAATCCTAAATCCGTACCAATATCCCAAGTTTTGGATTTTTCCCAAGTCAAATTCTGTGGAGATACCCAGCTTGCATTGGTAATGGCACCTTGCCAAGACTTGTCTCCTATAATATAGTTCATACCTGTTACCAAGCCTGCTTGAGTCCTGTAGTTGCCGATTTCCTGATTACCCAATACACCATAGCTGGCTCGTATTTTAAAGTTGTTCATCGTTTCTTTCCAATCCTCAAAGAAGTTTTCCCTGGCTATGTTCCATGCTGCAGAAGCAGAAGGGAACCATCCGTAGCGATGTCCGTCAGCAAAACGGGAAGAACCATCACGACGTACAGAGGCAGACACCATATAACGACCTGCATAGCTATACATTGCGCGTCCGAACAATGAGACCAATGAATTGGACTGCTTGCTTCCCGAGTTAGTCATACTGGAATTAGGAGCAGCATCAAGGGTATGGGGAGCTCCCGGTGCAAAACCTTCGCGGTATGCAGAAACAGAACGTGAATTGAAATCCTGTGCAGAATAACCAACCATTGCAGAAAGGTCATGTTGTCCAAATGTACGGTCATAGTGCAGTGTATGTTCCAACAACCAGGAATCAGATTTGTAGGTGTTTTCATTCAATTTGGAATTACCGCTACTTCCCAAGTCACCCCAGTTATAACTACCATTCCACTTTGAATCGCTATATTCACTACGGTTGATACCTGCATTTATTTTATACTTCAAGCCTTTGAGGAATAGATCTACTTCTGCCCAGGCATTGATCAAAAGGTCTGAACCGTGACGCTCAAAGTCGTTGACATAAAGATAACCCAACGGGTTGGAAAGGTTCTTGAATCCACTGTTCGTGATGCCACCAAATCCATCTACCTTGTTATTAGGATCATATACAGGAATGATCGGGTTTTGCCGCAACGCATCCGTAATGGTAAAGTCGTCATAATCCTTATTGTAGAACTTCGCCATTATCGAGGATCCCATACGCAGATGATTATTCAAGAAAGAAAATGTATTTTTGGCATGCAAGGTGAAGGCTTCGTAACCTGTGGTACGCAATACACCTTTTTGGTTCAGATAACCTCCTGCCAGACTATAAGTCGAATTTTCAGCACCGCCGTTCACTGCAAGGGAAGCCTTGGTTACAGGAGCAGTATGGAACACTTCATCTTGCCAGTTTGTCCCTGCTCCGCCTTTCCAGTTCTTTACTGCTTCGGGTTCACCACCCGGAGAATAATAGTTATCCTTCATGAATCCAATCCACTGGTCGGCATTCATGACATCCAGTTTCTTGGTAACAGTTTGAAAACCTGTATACACGTTGGCGGAAATCTTAGCTTTGGAATTTTTGAGGCCTCCTTTGGTTGTTATCAGCACTACGCCGTTGGCTGCACGTGAACCGTAGATGGCTGCCGCTGAAGCATCCTTCAATACTTCTATGGATTGAATAACGGAGGGGTCGACCATATTGATGTCACCATATACACCGTCGATCACGACTAAAGGTTCGTTTGTGTTATTTACAGACCCTACGCCACGAATGTTGATGTTCATGCCAGAACCCGGCTGACCACCCACATTGGAGATATTAACACCTGCAATTTTCCCTTGCAAAGCGCTGGAAGCGCTGCGTGCTACATCGGCCATCAAATCCTTGTTGGATACGGAAGCTACTGCACCTGTCAAGTTACTTTTCTTTACTGTACCGTAACCGATTACTACAACTTCATCCAATAATTCGCCATCAGCCATTGTGATGTTGATTACATTCTTGTTACCAACAGTGATAGATGACTGTTGCATACCTACGTAAGAAAATTCCAGGACCTGTCCTGGATTGGCATTGATGGTGTAATTTCCATCAATGTCAGTTGTTGTACCTATTGTGGTTCCTTTTACAACAACTGTTGCTCCGATAACGGGATTATTCTCCGCATCTTTTACCGTACCCTTCACGGTAATTGCCTGTTGCGCCCATCCGGAGAGAGTGAAGGCTCCTAGTAATAGAGAAAAAGCTAGTTTTCTGTTCATGATAATATAGTTAAATAATAATTGTTAAGTTAGATTTACCACCATTCTGGAATATAACCGGTATCGGAAGGATTTGGGTCTACACCATCAATTGCAATAACTTTCTTTGTTAAAACAATATCAAGATTATCTCCTGTAACATGAGCTTTGATCGTTTGTTCTCCAAGTGCTTTTTCACGAACTACGACAATGTACTGTAACATATTTGTAACTTGATGGAGATCATCCAAATCCCATTCTACACGAACGTTTGCTGGTTTGTCTCCCATGATAGTATATCTTCTACCTATTTGATTATAAATATCATCTCTACCATAGATATAATAACCAGATTTGTTTTGTTCATTTACAGACTGATTTGTTTTGTTTGGGTTTTCAGCATAAACGTTGATTCCAGTTAACAATAAAAGAGAAATTACGAATACAATTTTGAAAGTCTTCATAATATTATGTTTTAAATTTATTGTAAGATATTTATTGCGTTTTATGTATAGAGCTCACAATAAGCTTACTTTCTTTGATTTAGTGAAAGTAAACTTATTGTATTGCTGTGATTACTTCTTAATAATCTTGGATGTTTCAACTCCTGTTGTTTTCTCTACTTGAATGTAGTAGATACCATTTTTACAGTTGGAAAGATCTATGTTGGCTTCCATACTGTTATTACCGTATGATTGGCTTTTAACTAAATCTCCCATTGTTCCGATAACTCGAATTGATTTTATAGCAGAATCGTCAGTCGATTTGACGGTTACATTGGATGCATCGTAATACGAAACTGTAATAGATAATTGTTTTTCTACAGAAAGGGATTTACTCTTTCCGTTGGAGATGCAATAAGAACCGTTGAAAAGCGGTAGTCCAGAACCTTCTGCATAAATAAAATAAAAATCTAAATATGTATAATTATCAGATGTTTGTTTTAAATGATAAGGCCAATTTGTTGGTATTTTGATCATAATATCAGTGTAATCATGTGCTGGTATCGTGACTGTGGATACTTTATCTCCACCACCATTGTAAACTTCACCAGTGTATGGTGATTCATGATAACCAAATGCAACTAAAATTCTCGGGTAATTTACTACAATCGGGTTATTTGTAGTATTTGTAATACTTCCTGACACATATATATCACCAGTAGTTGTTACAAAACTGTTTCTTGAATCCAGAGTATATGAACTTAAACGACCTCCAGCTGAACCTCGATCACTAATGTAATATAAGTCTAATCTTAGATCATTTTCAGAAGTAGAGGCCATAGTACTGGTCTTGGTTACAGAATTTGTAACATTATAAGTTCCTGTGAAGAAATATCCGCCTGCACCCTCAGCATAAACGAAATAAAGATTTAATTTTCCATTTCTAATTTGATAATTGCTGGGAATTTTGACTATTACTTCAGCAAAACCATGTGCTTCTATATTGAGGCTTGTTAACATGGTTTTATCATAAGAATATGTGGTTGAAGTATAGGGGGAATCTCCTTGAACAAAAGCAACTAAAATTCTGGATGTATTTAGTTGAATATCCTGATAAGTCTTATTTATCAATCTTCCTTTTACATAAATGTCTCCAGTTGTAAGGAATGTTTTTCCTGAACCATCAGTATATTCATTTATATCAGAATATGTTCCTGAGAGTTGGGTGCTGATTCCATCCAGCTGTAAAGAGATGTCATTTTTAGTAATTGCAAATGTTGTTGCTGTTCCTGCAAATATTGCTATCAGCAAAAAGATTGTTTGTGTTAAAAGCTTTTTCATGATTTTATCTATTTAAAGTTATTCAACGTTTCCTGTAAATGTTACAACACTCTTAGCCGGGAGCGTAACTACATATGTATTATTTACCGGTTGTATTGTATCAAGAGTTGCCCATTTGTGTGTGGCATCAGTCAGATGGCCTACTATCGGACCGGTAGTTTGAGTATTGTTGATCAGTAGATCTAGGGTCTTTTCTGTGTCATTGGTATTGATGGCAACCGCAGTGAATGAATTACCGTTTTTGTAACCGGATACCATATATCCCTGATCCGTATTATATTCGGCTGATATGCGTCTACTGCCTACGGGTATGTAGCGTGTAAAGTTTCCGAATGTTTCATATCGTTTACCGGTTTCGTAGTCCGTACGGTTCTTAGCGATATAGATCAGTCCTTCGTTTGTTCCGCTGTCAGGCAACGCTCCTGCCCACCAAATAATCGAACTTACATTGGCTTCACAAAGATAACGGTGGAATTTGACTGCCCAGTTAAGCCCATCTTCTATGGAAGTACTGTATGAGTTATGCGGGTCGCTGATCTCTGTCAACCATACCGGAACGTTTTTCGATTCAGCTTTGGTAAACGGTTCGATAGCCGGATCTTTTTTCGTTACCGGATCTACATAGCCATGTCCGGCTGCGATGATCGGGTAGTTGGTAATACGAGTATTGAGATTTAGAATATCACGTACATAGTTTTTACTACCCATGATAAAACCTAAAATACCTGTCCATTGTGCATTTTCTCCAAAGATTATCTTCACATCCGGTTGCTTGCTGGCGAATGTAGGCCCCATGTTGTTGACGATGAAACGTCCCAGGGTAGTTGTTCCCGGTAACCAGAGACAAGAACTCCAAGAGGCTGCATATTCCGGCTCATTGGCTGGTGATATGGCATAAGGCTTTAAACCTACTGAACCGTAAGCATCACAAAAAGCAGATAGATAATCGGCATATTCTTGATAGTAAGCAGATTTTAAATTCCCTTTCGAATCGCTGCCGTTACTTTTCATATACGCAGGCGGACTCCAGACGGAGTAAACGAATTTATCGACATCATATAATGCTTTGACACGTTGGTTGATCCATAGCTGACCTTTGCGTTGGGCCATTTCTTCGGCTGCTTCATTTCCATCGGCACTGTAGTCTATATCGAAAAATGGGTCGTCGAGCGGCATATCGATTTCTTCATCTAAATAGAAAGAGGTATCTCCTTCCTTTTTCCAATAATGAGAATAGACTTCACCTCTTAAGATATTCAGGTGCAATCCATCTTTTCCGAACATCAGGTCTAATACTGTATCACGTTTTCGGTGTGCATACAGATAATCAGCCCATCCGGCTTGTGCCACCCCGAAACCATCGATATTTTGTTCTTCTTTATCCCAATGAAGTACTACATCAGTATTTGCAACGGCTTTTGTTGCAATGGAACTACCAGCTTTCTGGTCTGCAAATTCGTTGTCTGTGCAAGATCCTAACAGGAACAAACAAGCGAATAATCCTAAGGTTAAATTTCGACGTGTTTTCATAATGAATGGCATTAATGTTAATCTTCATTGCAAATGTAGAGATTGGAAGAATCCTGGAAGTGTCTTATTCAGTCAAATTATTGCGCATTTCTGTCAATTTTATTAAATCAAAACTCTTGCAACTGTCTTTAAATTGCATAAATTAACAATAAGACTACCTGGTAGGCGTTAGGTTAACAAATAAAAACTGAATATATGTGAATATTTGTGGGCGATGATTGCTGAGGCTTATTGTACTTAAATTATTGTTTTCCAATTGCTTTAGAGGTGTGGAAGTGCACTGTGGAGTCAAAAGTGATTGCTCTATTCGGTCAACGGAATAAAGATGGTTCTTTTTTCTAATTCGGATTTGAAAATATAGTGGGGGAATAATGGGAGGAATGGTTTAATGAAGGGTAAAATCTTCTATGATCAAAATGATATAACTATACTATGTAATCGAATTTACTATACATACTAAATAGAATTACTACGGCGACTAATCAACGGTTGATAACCGTCAGCCGTATGGTTGATGATCGTCGGCCGCTTGGCTGATAATTGTGAACCATACGGCCGATAATTATCAGCCGCTGATTTCTTTAGACGATAACTCGCATACGTTGGTAATTCTCGCGGTACTCCTGCGGGGTAACGCCCTTGAATTTCTTAAATACTTTGTAAAAATAAGATTGACTGACAAAACCACACCGGGAAGCGATGTCCATGATACATTCCTTTTCATTGTTGTTCAGTTCGCGGACAACAGAATTGATACGATATTCCTGTAAAAAGTCTGTGAAATTATGATTCGTATTCTTTTTAAGGAAGCGGGAAAGTGTGGAAAGACTCATTCCCATATATTGGGCCAGTTCGTCTATCGTGATCGGTTCAGCCAGGTTTTTGCTGATATAATCGAGTATCTTTTTCATTTGATAGTCAGTCTCCGTATATTGCGGAGAAGCGTTTTTGGATAAAACGCGCACATCTTCCGACAGGGAGAGCTCATGTAGCAGAATAAAGAACTTCATGACCGAATAGAACCCTTTTTCAGTAGAGATCATTCGCATAATAGGAAGCACACGGTTGATATCGGCCTGGCCGAATACCAATCCATGTTCTGCTTTTGCCATCATTTTCATGACAGAATCGAACTGGTTCTTCTGGAAAGCCGGGTTAGAAAACAGGGACGGATGAAACTGGATGGTGATTTCATGAATATCGTTCGACCGGCAGTTACCGTTCATCCAGGCATGTTTCAATTCAGTGCTGGTGATCAGTACAAGGTCTTTTTCGCCGATAGTTTCTTCCGAGTCGCCGACAATACGCTGGGCACCGCTAGCATTTTCTACAAAGTTAAGTTCCCAAACATTGTGGACATGTATTGGGAAAGTGAAAGAAGATTTTGTGCGTTCGAATAGTATGAAACTGTCCTTAATGGATAGAGGCGACTTTTCTCTGAAAACTTCTGTTATCATGGCATTCATATTAAAACTAGTGTGTATGGGCAAAGATAGCAGATTGAACCTTAATTTGTACGATGAATTTTAAAAAATATTATGATAAATCATCAGCCGGATTGTATGGAAAGGTAAAAGGTTCGAAATTTCAACTCGTTTCGAACCTTTTACAATATGATCAGGACAATGCAGCGATACCTGTTCCGATCAGGTTGGCATTGTTCATTTTGTTGATATGAACTTCTACGTCTCCCAGTCCGAATTCATCCAGAAGCTCCTGCAATTTCTCCATTACGAGAATGTTATAGTCTTTGTCATTCCTGTTTTGACTCCAGAAAAGACTGCCTTCAGCTACCAGGCAAATCTTTTTGGTCTCTTTATTATAGGAAACAAGTAGTCGGATAAGACCGGCAAGCGATGCGGCTACCAGCTGTGCCGAGCGGTTGTAGATCCAGTGGGCTACCTGTACATATTTTTCTTTATGGATATCCGGATAGTTCATAATGGTAGTCAGTTTCTGCGCATCGAACTTTTCTTCGAATTCATCCAGCGGGAAGGTCGCTTTAAGTATGTCGCCCAGATACATGCCGGAAACAGCTTTCTCAAAACGCTGGTATCCACGGGTATTGGTGCAGGCATCTACCGTATCGTCGACAGTGGTCAGGAAAGGCGGATTAAAATCACCGGATTCCAGATTGACAGGGATCAGTCCTTGGACTTGGCAGGAGGGAGGAAGTTTTGTTATTTTCTCCGCAGGGATAAAAGTGGCCATATTCGTTCCGGTTCCGACAATCAGTCCTATATAGGCATCATAACCGCTGTTGGTCAGTCCGGCGAACAGGCTGGCTACGGTATCGTTGAGTACCTTTATACCAGTGAATTTGATGTCGTTCCTTTCATTCAGATAGTCGAGCAAAGGTTTTCCGACAGGTTCTCCGATCATATCCTTTATTTCAACACCCTTCGTCCAGTGCAATAACCGGGCGTCGCCATCGGGAAGGGATTCGGCTGCATAGGAGAAACAGTAACCGATCGGCATTTCTTCGTCCCGTTTGATCTCTCCGATCGGGTCGGCCAGTTCCTTAAACAACTCCTCGCGGGTGAAACCGGGTGTTTTCATAACGGACAGATCCTTTTTCCATCCGTTATCAGGGTGAATAGTTGCTTTGTCGTCTGCAAAATTGACTGTTGCCACCCTGTAATTGGTGCCGCCCAGGTCGAGAACCAAAGCCTTTCCGTTGATACCTTTACTCCTGGGAGTAATAAATGTTGGCAGACATTGTATTTCTGCATTGTCTTTTGCCAGACCTTCTTCTACTTTCTTCTGTAACGTAAGGGCAATTTCCTTCAATTGCTCCTGTTCTAGTTTAAAAATATTTCTCTCCATGATATACCGATTTAATCAGGATGCTAAGATCCTTCCTTTATTTGTAAATAACAAATTGCAGGGGGTATTTAGTTTTAAAAAATGTAGATGATGATGAAAAAACTCTTTGTGTCAATTCGTAAGTGGCGCGACTGTTTTTATTGTTTTTTTAAGAGGCGTCAGGCATAAAAGGACTTTGTTTGGCATTAATAGACCTGATTTCTTATAAATTGTAAGTTGGTATTCGATTTGTTCTAATTTGATATTAGTTTAAAATGGTTAAATGTGCTATTTTGACTATCAAATTGTCAAATAATATTTGGTTGATACCGGAAAACTGTGTTCATTTGCACGCAATTTGAAAGTAAATCTTATAAGTAATATATTTTATGAAAGCTTCATTATTGAGAAAAGAAATTTTGACACTGGTTGTCTTGTTCGTATGTAGTTTGGCAATGAGTGCAGCCTCTCCGAGAAACTATCTTTATGATACAAAGGAGGAGAATGGTAAGATCGTATCGAAAGTTATCTTCCTGCAGGAAGAAGGACTTTTAAACAAGCAGGTGAAATATGAATTCACCTATAATGATAACGGCAAAGTCGCTAAAAAGAAAGCGTACCGCTGGAATCAGTCAAAAGAAACCTGGGATCCTTATTATCTGATTTCTTATCAGTATAACGAGGCAAAGGGAGAAATTAATTCCGTATACGGAATGTGGAACAAAAAGAAAAAAGATTTTAGTTTGAATACACAAGAAATGGTTGTACCAGCAACCAGTTATGAGGAAATATTCTCATAATACCTATTTTAAAACATTTCATAGACACACACACGAAAGTGGCGCGAATAACAAAAGACGTGAGTCCCTGTTATTAGCGCCACTTTTACTATTTAAAAGATTATCTGTCGATCAGATAATCTTTTCTATTTCTGCTAAGTTCTTTGCTACATCCTCATCGGTAACTTCGTAGTTGCCCAGGTCGCCAGCCAGATACTGGTCGTAGGCGGCCATATCAATCAGTCCGTGGCCGGACAGGTTGAACAGGATGGTACGTTGCTTGCCTTCTTCTTTTGCTTGCAGCGCTTCGTTGATGGCAACGGCGATGGCGTGAGAAGATTCCGGAGCCGGGATAATACCTTCTGCCTGTGCAAACATAGTAGCTGCCTGGAATGTATCCAGTTGTTTTACGTCTGCGGCATTCATCAAACCGTCTTTCATCAGCTGGCTGACGATAGAACCGGCACCGTGGTAACGCAGACCGCCGGCATGAATATTGGCGGGAGCGAAATTATGTCCTAACGTGAACATCGGGATCAGCGGGGTATAACCGGCTTCATCGCCGAAGTCGTACTGGAATTGTCCGCGTGTCAGCTTCGGGCAGGAAGCCGGTTCGGCAGCAACGATACGTATCTCTTTTCCTTCTGTCAGCTTATGACGCTGGAAGGGGAATGTAATACCTGAGAAGTTTGAACCGCCACCGAAGCAACCAATCACAACATCGGGATATTCGCCGGCCATTTCCATCTGCTTTTCAGCTTCGAGGCCGATCACGGTCTGGTGGAGCATGACGTGGTTCAATACACTACCTAAAGTATATTTACAGTTTGGTGTCTGCATAGCCAGTTCAACAGCTTCCGAGATCGCTGTACCCAGGCTCCCCTGATAATTAGGATGGTCTGTCAGGATCTTGCGTCCTGCTTTTGTGCTCATACTCGGAGAAGCGATCACCTGTGCACCGAATGTCTGCATGATCGAACGGCGGTAAGGTTTCTGGTGATAGCTGACCTTTACCATGTAAACGGCCAGTTCCAGCCCGAATGCCTTGGCTGCATAAGAAAGGGCTGCACCCCATTGTCCGGCACCTGTTTCGGTCGTGATGTTGGTTGTGCCTTCCTGTTTGCAATAGTAAGCCTGTGCGAGAGCCGAGTTCAGTTTATGAGAACCGATCGGGCTGACACTTTCATTTTTGAAATAGATATGAGCCGGAGTATCCAGCATCTTTTCCAGGCCATAAGCACGAACCAGCGGAGTAGGACGCCATACCTTATATAGTTCACGTACTTCTTCCGGAATTTCGATCCATGCATCCGTGGTGTTCATTTCCTGATGGGATACCCCTTTGGAAAATAAAGGATACAGGTCTTCTTCCTTCAACGGTTGCTTTGTCTGCGGATTTAACATAGGGCGTGGTTTGTTCTTCATGTCAGCCACTATGTTGTACCAGGCTGTAGGTATGTCTTTCTCCTCTAGTAAAAATTTTTTCGTACTCATAATTCTTTATGTAGTTTACATTATTAATCAAATTTGGCCTTTAAGGCTTACAACTTGGAAGCAAAGTAACAAATAATATTTCGTTCTTCAAATTGAATGAACAAAAATATATACCTTTGCGGCTTCAAACTAGACAAATAGGTAACAAACAACAACAATGAAAAAGCTAGCTCTGCTCTTGGTAAGTGCACTGACTTTGTTTTCCGCAACTGCCCAAAAGAAAAACTTTACTTACAAGTTTTATGGATTCGTACGTGGTGATCTGTTCTACAATACGCGTGCCAATATGGCTCCGGTAGACGGAAACTTTTACCTTTTCCCGCTGGATAAAAATCCGGATGAAGACGGGAAAGATCTGAATGCGACCCCGAATGGTAGCTTCTATACTTTTACTTCCCGTTTAGGGATCAGTGTAACAGGGCCGAATGTGGGGACAGCCCGTACTTCGGCTTGTCTGGAAACCGACTTCGGCGGCTTTTCGGGAAGCACCACGATGCTTCGTATCCGTCAGGCCTGGGTGGCGCTCGATTGGGAGAAGAGTAATGTATTGATCGGTCACACCTGGCATCCACTGTTCGGTTCCGTTTTTCCGGATATGCTTAACCTGTCTACAGGGGCACCTTTTCAACCGTTTAACCGTAGTCCGCAACTCCGTTACCAATACAAGGCCGGTAAGGTGAAGCTGACGGCTTCTGCTATCTGGCAGCTGCAATACACGTCGAGCGGCCCGAAAGGAATGAGTGAAGATTATATTAAGAACAGTTGCGTACCGGAATTTTACGTGGGGGGCGATTATACTTCCGACAATGGCTGGTTGGCCGGAGCCGGCGTTCATTTGATTTCCCTGAAACCCCGTACGACCTCGGAGGTAGACGGTAAAACGTATAAAGTAAATGAGCGGATGACCACATATTCATACGAAGCTCACTTGAAATATACCGGCAGGAATTATACCTTTGCAGCCAAAAGCCTGATGGCATCCTGTCTGGATCAAACAGCCCTGATCGGTGGTTATGGTATCAGCTCGATCGATCCCCGGACAGGGGAACAGGAGTACACTCCTTTCCGTCATTCAACTACCTGGGCTAATTTTACTTACGGTACGAAATGGAAGACCGGGCTTTTTATGGGATATACCAAGAACCTGGGGACGGACGACGAACTGATTGCTTCGAAAACGGTCTATGGTATGGGATTGAATATCGATCAGTTGTTTACTGTGAATCTGAATTTATCATATAACCTGCCTCACTGGCAGATCGGACTTGAATATTCGCCGGCAACGGCCTGGTATGGTACGATCAACCAGAAGAGCGGGAAAGTGGGAGACACCCACGCCGTAACCAATCACCGGATACTGGGATTAGTTATGTATTATTTCTAAATTAAACGCTTTTGAATGAGAACGAAACTGAGCATGCTTTTACTGGCCGGACTGTTAGCGGTAACTACCGGTTATGCACAGAAGAAAAACTTTTCGTATAAGTTTTACGGACAGGTACGTGGTGATTTGTTTTATAACTCCCGGGCAAACTCCGAGATAGTAGACGGTTTGTTCCATCTCTATCCCAAAGATGTAGACTTGGATGCCGATGGCAACGACCTGAATGCTACGGCAAACGGTAGTTTCTACCTGCTTTATTCCCGGTTGGGGATAGATGCGGCAGGGCCGAATGTGGGGAAAGCGAAGACAACGGCCAAGCTGGAAGTTGACTTTCGTGGCTCGGGCAGTAACTTTGCGATGATCCGTGTGCGCCATGCTTATGTGAATCTCGATTGGGGCAAATCAGCTGTATTGATCGGCCAGACGTGGCATCCGCTGTTTGGCGATATCTTTCCGCAGATGCTGAACCTTTCTACCGGTGCTCCTTTCCAGGCGTTCAGCCGCAATCCGATGCTACGTTACCGCTATACGGATAGCGGGTGGAGCCTGACCGGAGCGGCTATCTGGCAGTTGCAGTATCTCTCTACCGGCCCCAACGGGAAAAGCGAGGAATATATAAAGAATAGTTGTGTGCCCGAATTTTATGGCGGTATCGATTATAAATATAAGAACTGGACGGCAGGAGTCGGGGTGGATGTCCTTTCGCTGGCTCCCCGGGTGAAGTCTGAATTTAACGATAAAGTATATAAGGTAAAGGAGCGCATTACTTCCGTTTCGGTGGAGGCGCACGCCCGCTATACGGATGATAACTGGAAGATCTCCGCCAAGACAATTATGGGAGAGAACCTGGCTCACCTCTGTATGTTGGGTGGTTACGGTGTCAGCAGTATCGACAAACGTACCGGCGAACAGGAATATACGCCTTACCGTCATTCAATGACCTGGCTGAATATCGTATACGGAAAGAAATGGCAGCCCGGTCTGTTTGTCGGTTATCTGAAGAACCTCGGAGCCGGTAAAGATATTGTCGGAGCGACCTATGGTGTCGGCCTGGATGTGGATCAGGTGTTTACAACCAATCTGCAAATGTCGTATGTGTTACCTCACTGGAAGCTGGGATTTGAATACAGCCCGTCATTGGCCTGGTATGGCGATAAAACACTGGTTGACGGACGTATCCGTGATACCCACTCTGTAACGAATCACCGTATATTAGGTGTCTTAATCTATTCATTCTGATGAAAACATTGATAATCGGAGCCAACGGTTTCACGGGGAGACGGATTTTGCAGAATCTGTCCCGACGTGGAGGGTATGAACTGACAGGTTGCTCTTTGCACGGAGATATCGCTCCGGGAGATAATTACCGGTTTGTCCGGGCTGATATTAATGATCACGCCATGATTGCGCAATTGATGGATGAAATCCATCCGGAGGTCGTGATCAATGGTTCCGCTCTTTCTGTTCCCGATTATTGCGAACTGCATCATGAGGAAGCTTATGCAGCCAATGTGCTGGCTGTCGAAAATATAGCCCGCTGTTGCGATAAACTGGGAAGCCGCTTTATCCACTTGTCTACCGATTTCGTATTTGACGGGAAGAAAACTACTTTGTATACTGAAGAAGATACGCCTGATCCGGTAAATTATTATGGTATCTCCAAATATCAGGGAGAGCTGGCTGTGGCAGCCAATTGTAGCAGTTATGCGAATGTCCGCGTAGTCGTTGTTTATGGCAAAGCTTTCCCCGGACAGCATGGCAATATCCTGCAACTGGTGAAGAATCGTTTGCAGGCAGGACAGGAGATACGGGTCGTTTCCGATCAGTACCGCACGCCGACCTGGGTCAATGATATTGCTGACGGAGTGGAAAAGCTGATGCATATACCTCAAAACGGCATCTGGCATATTTGCGGTGGCGAATGCCTTTCCATTGCAGATATAGCTTATCGCGTAGCCGATTATTTCAAGCTGGATCGCTCGCTGATCCTTCCGGGCACCACTGAAGAAATGAACGAAGCAACGCCACGTCCGAGGTTCAGTGGGCTGAGTATCGAAAAAGCCCGTTGCGAATTAGGATATAACCCGTATTCCCTGGAAGAAGGAATGGAAGAAATGAGATCGTAAATCATATATATAATAAGTAATATGAGTACAGAAAATAAGAACTCTCTGGAACTGAAGTACGGCTGTAACCCCAACCAGAAGCCGTCGCGCATCTTTATGCAGCAAGGGGAATTGCCAATTGAGGTCTTGAACGGCCGTCCCGGATATATCAATTTCCTCGACGCCTTCAATAGCTGGCAATTAGTAAAGGAACTGAAAGAGGCTACCGGCCTTCCCGCAGCAGCCTCTTTCAAGCACGTAAGCCCGGCCGGTGCGGCTGTCGGTATTGAAATGAGCGACACGCTGAAAAAGATCTATTTCGTGGATGACCTGCCGCTTACTCCTTTGGCTACTGCTTATGCCCGTGCCCGTGGTGCCGACCGTATGTCTTCTTACGGTGACTTTATCGCTTTGAGCGATACCTGCGACGAGGCTACCGCCCGCCTGATCAACCGTGAAGTTTCGGATGGAGTCATTGCGCCCGACTATACGCCGGAAGCCTTGGAGATCCTGAAGAACAAACGGAAAGGTACTTACAATGTAATCAAGATCGATCCCGCATATAAACCGGCTCCTATCGAACATAAGGATGTATTCGGTATCACGTTCGAGCAGGGACGTAACGAGATCAAACTGGATGAAAGCCTGTTGACGAATATCCCGACCAAGAGCAAAGAGTTTACAGAAGAAGCCAAACGCGACCTGATCATTGCCCTTATTACATTAAAATATACACAAAGTAACTCTGTTTGCTATGTAAAAGACGGACAGGCTATCGGTATCGGCGCCGGCCAGCAAAGCCGTATCCATTGTACCCGCCTGGCTGGTAACAAAGCGGATATCTGGTTCCTGCGCCAGCATCCGAAGGTAATGAATTTGCCTTGGATCGAAAAGATCCGCCGTGCCGACCGTGACAATACGATCGATGTGTATATCAGCGACGATCACGAAGATGTGTTGGCCGACGGTGTATGGCAACAGTTCTTCACCGAAAAACCGGAAGTGCTGACCCGCGAAGAGAAACGTGCCTGGTTGGATACGATGAACGGCGTTGCTTTAGGTTCGGATGCTTTCTTCCCCTTCGGCGACAATATCGAACGTGCCCACAAGAGCGGCGTTGAATATATTGCACAGGCAGGCGGCTCCGTCCGTGACGATAATGTAATCGATACCTGCGATAAATATGGTATGACGATGGCCTTTACGGGGGTACGGTTGTTCCATCATTAATTGATAATAGACGAATGGTTATTTGAATAGGCCTGGTTAGACTTATTCAAGTAACCATTTCCAGATAGGGACGACGGCGATCTCTTTTCCGTCTTCCATGATTATTTCTTCTTCATCGTAAGTGATAATGAGTAATTTATCAACATCCATAATTTTCGCTATTTTCAATAGAGCGGTTATTTCGCGTTTACGTGTTGCTTCCTCTTTCAGACTGTATGATACTTGTACTGCAAGTTTCTTTGTCGGTATATAAAAGTCAACTTCAATATTTTGATGGTAAAAGTAAAGTTCATCTTCATATTTCTTTTTTAAACTGACAGCCACCAGATTTTCCAATAGTGAAGTGACCGGATCAATGAGGAATAGGTTCAGCAGGCCATTGTCAATAAAATAGTATTTCTGATTGGATACTTTCTCTACTAATTTGCTGGCATAATTCTCAATAGAAAAAATCAACCATGTCGCTTGTAGAAATTCCAGGTAATCAATAACAGTATCTGTGGTGACTTTAACTCCTGTGGACGAAACGATGTTTGACAGCCGATTGAATGAGGATGGCTGTTTTACGCTTTCCGCCAACTTGCGAATCAGGACTTTCATGGCTAAATCGTTTCGGATAGAATACCGTGTTATTAAATCACCGAAAAATATCTTATTGAATAAGCTGCTTAACCATTGGCGTTTTTCTATCTCTTCTATCAGTTCCAGTTCCGGTAGCCCGCCAAAGTAGAAATATGCAGAGAATGCACGGACTATTTCAGTACGATTTTTGAAATACCAGACCGGTTCAACAGTTATACTATTAGCTTTCAGATATTCCCGGAATGAAAAAGGATATACATTCTGAATGAGAAACCGACCACCAAGTGTTGTGGCAATCTCGCTACTTAGCATTTTGGCATTGCTTCCGGTGATGTATACCCTATATTTCTGATCGGCCAGCCGACGGGCAAACTTTTCCCAATGCTCCACTATCTGAATTTCGTCCAAAAAGAAGATTGGATGATGTGCATAAAGCTCTTCGTAACAGACTTTGATAAGATCCAGATCTTCGATTGTTAGGCCTACCAGACGGTCATCCTCGAAATTGAAATAAAGAATTTCCTCTATCTGGTGTCCTTCTCTCAATAAATGTTGTATCTGTTGATACATCAGATAAGACTTTCCGGCACGGCGAAGGCCGACAAACACATAGTTTAGCTGGTCTGATAGATGAATATCTCGTTCTATCAGTGTTATTTTCTCTACGAAATTTTGATATTCAATAATTAGAGACTTTATCACATCCTTTTCCATGTCGTTTTATCTTTTATACAGGCAAATATACTGTGATTTTATCGACTATAAAAGATAAAAGTTTGTTTATTTTGTCGATTATAAAAGATGAATGTGCCTTTTTCATTCTGTAAGCAGGCGAACGTGATATAACAATGGTGTTTATTTAGGTATAAAAAACGAAAGGGACGGTCTCCAACAGGCCGTCCCTCTCTTATATAGAAAGATTGTAAAGTTGTTATCCTATGTTCTTTACCTTGATCAGGTATTCGGCGATCTGAACAGCGTTCAGGGCGGCGCCTTTCTTGATCTGGTCGCTTACTGTCCAGAATGTCAGGCCGTTCGGGTTGCTGATATCCTTGCGGATACGACCTACGTAAACAGGTTCTTTATCGGCAACGAACAAAGGCATCGGGTAGTCTTTGTTTGCCGGATCGTCCTGCAGGATGATACCTTCGCCTTCGGCAAATGCCTTGCGAGCTTCTTCGATACTGATAGGACGTTCTGTTTCAATCCAGGTTGCTTCGCTATGGGCACGCATAACCGGAACACGTACACAGGTTGCGCTCACTTCGATATCGGAGTGCATGATCTTGCGTGTTTCGTTATACATCTTCATTTCTTCTTTCGTATAACCGTTTTCAGTGAACACATCTACGTGAGGGATCACGTTGTATGCCAACTGATAAGCGAATTTTTCTACAGTAGGTTCTTCGCCCTTCAACAGTTGTTCGTACTGCTTGATCAGTTCGGCCATAGCTGTTGCACCTGCACCACTGGCTGCCTGATAAGTGGCTACCTGTACGCGCTTAATGTGCGATACCTTTTCGATTGCCTTCAATGCAACGACCATCTGGATGGTAGTACAGTTCGGATTGGCAATGATACCGCGGGGACGATTCAGTGCATCTTCCGGGTTCACTTCTGGAACTACCAAAGGAACATCGTTTTCCATACGGAATGCGCTGGAGTTGTCGATCATCACAGTACCATGTTTTGTAATGGTTTCTGCAAATTCGATAGATGTACCACCACCGGCCGAAACAAAAGCAACATCGATTCCCTTAAAGTCGTCGTTATGCTTAAGTTCCTTCACGGTATACTGTTTACCACGGAAGTCATAAACATGTCCGGCACTACGCGATGAGCCAAAAAGCACAAGCTCATCCATCGGGAAGTTTCTTTCGTCGAGTACGCGCAGGAATTCTTGTCCTACAGCTCCACTCACACCAACAATTGCTACTTTCATTTTGAGCACTAATTTAATTGTGATATAAAAAAATTGTTATAACTTTACCGCATCCAAAATCGGTTACGCGTATAGTTGTAAGCTATTAGCGTGCAAAGATAGATAATTTTATAACAAAACTATATAACTATGAAACAATTCATTCTATTTTTCCTCGTATTGCTTCCTGTTTGTGCATTTGCACAGTTCACAGAAACGTTTGATGGACCTGAAGTAAACTCTTTTAATCCCTGGTCTGGTAATCTGGATAAGTTTATAATCGATAAAGATGGCTGGTTGCATTTGAATGGGGTAGAAAATGAAGCCGGTAAAGTTGGCTTGCATTGTACAATCCCTTACGCTTCAACTATGCAATGGGAATTTGATGTCCGTATGGAAGAAGTCCCGAGTGAAAGTAATTACCTTCGTCTATATTTGTATATGGAAGATGATGGAACCTATTATTATGTACAAATTGGGCATACCGGAGCAAAAAAGATTAGTCTTCGTACGAATAATAAGCAGATATTGTTTCCGCTAAAGGAGAGTGCTATAACAGAAAAACTGGTATTACTCCATATAAAAGCTACTTTGGAGAACAATAATATATGGACTTTGTACTCCCGAAGACAAGGAGAATCCTGTTACCGTTTGGAAGGTAGTACTACTAAATTTCCCGTGAAAGCACCCCTGGAAAGTGGGGAGTTGACGCTTAACATAGAATATACAAAAACACGTTATCAGCATTTTGCAATTGATAATCTGAATGTATCTTATAATATTACTCCTACTGATACAATTCCTGACGATACTCCTGTTGATCCTGATCCGGAAGATCCGTTGCCACCTGGTGTTGTTTTGCCAGAATTGCTTTCTGTCGAACCGTTAAGTTTGTCGGAACTTCAGTTTACTTTTGATCAAGCGGTGAATATAACAGATGCCGAGTTCTCCATATCTGATATTGGTAAGGCTAATCGTGTGACATATGCTGACGATGAAGAAATGACGATTGTGAATACCCGCTATTCAAAGGAGATGGTTGCGGGAGTAGAATATACAATTTCTTATAAAGGGATTACTGATAAGGAGGGAAACAAACTTTCCTCTTTCTCACAAGAGTTTAAACTGGAAGAAGAGGGAGAAGAAGCCACTTCCGGTTCTGTTCGGATAAACGAAATAATGGCAGATCCGAAAGGCTTGAAAGAATTACCTGAAACGGAGTATGTGGAGCTATATAATAAAACGGCCAATGTGATCAGCTTGGCAGGCTGGCAGTTTTCCTATGGTGGAAAAGCTAAATCTATGGGCTCGTTTGAAATTCCGGCAAACGGTTATGCTGTACTTTTCCGTTCCGGACGTGATATAAAGATTGATCCTTCGGCTATAAAAGTACCATTAGATAATTTCCCGTCTCAATTGGCAAATGCAGGTAAGCAACTGCAATTACTTGATGCTTCCGGTAATCTGATCGACGAAGTAACTTACGATAAAGCCAAACCTGGCAAATCATGGGAACGTTCATCCGATGGCTGGCATCTTTCTTCCGATCCCCGAGGAGGAACACCCGGTTCGGCCAACTCTTCTGGGCAAGGAGAGCCGGAGCAACCGGAAAAACCTGTTGAACCCGATAAGCCGGCAGAACCCGAAATCCCCGACGACCCTTCTGTCTCGCCAACTATCAAAGTTGAACCGAAAGAATTTATCTTTAATGAGTTTCTTCCCAACCCCTTTGCCGGAGGTAGCGAATACTTCGAGTTATATAACCGTTCCGACCGTTCTTTGCCTTTGTCCGGTTTGTCTGTCGCTGTGCGTAAAACGGATGGAACGTTGAGCACACGCTACCCATTATCTTCAATAAATACGCTTATCGAGCCGGATGGTTATGCCGTACTAACCAAGAGTATTGAGGGAGTAGCTGATTTCTATATGGTGACATCCCCTGCAGCCCTCTTTGAAATCTCAAAATTACCTATATTGGCAAATACATCTTCTACCCTTGTTTTGTTCCGTACTGAAGATGGAACGATAATCGACGAAGTGTCCTACTCTTCCAAATGGCATGCCTCTTCGATAAAAGATCAGAAAGGAGTCGCCCTTGAACGGATCGATCCCGAAGCCGAAACACAATCTCCTTCCAACTGGACTTCTGCATCAGCCACAGCAGGTTATGGAACTCCAGGATATCGTAATTCCCAATCTGATATTTCTTTCCCGAATGAACCGGATAAGCCGACCGGTATCGAAGCTCCTGAATGGGTTCCCGGTTCAAAGCATTACAAAATCACCTACTATCTGGATCAACCGGGATATAGTTGCCGTGCATTTGTTTTCAACACGATCGGGCAACGTGTAGCCGAGATAGCCAACCATGAACTGCTGGGACTTTCCGGTGAGTTAACCTGGGATGGCGCGTCACTGGCTGGTAGCCACTTACGAACCGGCGTTTATATTTTCTATGCCGAACTGTATCATACCAGCGGTACGGTCAAAAGATATAAACAGGTATTCCTGGTTCGCTGAGAACGTGTGGATAAGTAGTAAAAGTTGCTATATTAGAGTACGATAACCATCGTATTCTGATATAGCAACTAAATTCTTTTATTTATAAACCGCCTTATACCATTGTGTATTATTCCTGTACCAATCGGTTAGTTGAGTCAATTTTTCCTGTGGGGGATAAATGGATAAGCCGGAGAAGGTATCTACTTTTGTTGTTCCGCCTTTTGTACAATAAATATAATCAGTACTATATCTGTTCGTTACAGCTTTATCCATGCAGGCCGTAAAACGTGCATACTGCTCGTCCGTAGCTAAATGTTTGATAAGGTCGCTGAAGTCGTAAAGTCTTGTAGGAGCACTCGGAAGATAAGATAAAGTCTGTATCTCTCCAAGTGGTAACGAATATATCCCATCCTCCCCTCCGTTAGCGGAAATGATCTCTTTGGTGATAGCTGCGAGATTATCCAATTCGCTTGTATTTGTCACGGCAATGCAACCATAAGGACTTTCATTATTCTTATAAAATTCGTAAAAACCTTTTGCTATCCCTTCTAAGTTTACATTTTTCTCAAAGAAATAAGGTAATATTGTCTGGTAAGGGAAGCCCGCTGCAATAACTTCTGCCGGGGATGCGATGATATGATCCGCTTTATCCTTTAGCTCATAAACACATTCGACACCTCCCATGCTGCAAACATCAAAAAGAAGGAAGTCAAAGTGATATTCATCGGGTATGCCCTCAGCCAGTTCATATATTTCCATATTTTTACCTCCTTCTTCTCCGAATGATTTTAGCATCTTATTATAACCGGAAGGTAACCACGAAGTGCCGTGGCTAGAGAAGATCATACCATAACTTTCAGCAGGGAAATCGGTAACTACTTTGTTGATAACATTTCTCATAACCTCCGGATCGATTGCGCTTTGATTGGTATAATCAGCGATATGATGCTTGGTCACAACGCCGTTTGAACCTTCTTTGATCTGATAGAGTTCTGCTGTCTTATCACTTTTGGAATAATAAATAATGAGATTTCCACCATTCAGGTTTTTGGGAGTGGCAACAGAGATCATACTGTCAATATTTTTATTGATATACGATCCCAGATTACTGGCTACTACATATACCAGAACTGTCCGTTTGGGCCCTTGTTCTTCAAATTCCTCTTTCGTACAACTACCAAAAGTGAGTATGGTAAGTAGGATATATATAAAATATTTACTCTTCATATTATATTATGTATGCTGAAGATTACAAAGGTACGGATAATTTTTATCCAGACGCTGAATTTAATATCATTTCTATCTATCTGAATATACTTTTTGTTTATATTTGTGAACTTAAATGAATTGAGAATCAAAGATTAAATAACTGGTATGAATAAACTCTTGTTGATATTCCTAACATCTTTGTGTATAGGGATGGGGGTAAAGGCACAAGTTGTAGCTGTAAAGACCAACTTGCTTTATGATGCGACAGCAACTGTCAACCTCGGAGCTGAGGTCGCTTTCAATAAACACTGGACATTGGATATTTCCGGAAACTATAATGGTTGGGAGGTTGCCAGCGACAAATCGTGGAAACACTGGCTGGTGCAACCCGAGGGCCGTTACTGGCTGCATGAAAAGTTTAACGGGCATTATTTCGGCGTTCATGGCATTTACATGGATTATGATATGTCTAACGTGAATTTTATGTCGGTGATGAAAAAAGACTTTGCCTATGATGGCAATGCTTACGGGGGCGGTATCTCGTACGGATATCAGTTATATCTCTCTCCGCGCTGGAACCTGGAGTTCTCTGCCGGTGTGGGATTTGTGCATTTCGAATACGATAAATCGGCGTTTCCCGTTACTGATGATAACGTATCCGCCAAATACCGCAATAATTATTTCGGGCCGACAAAGCTTGGCGTAAGTATTACTTATATCATTAAATAAGCGAACAATGAAAACTTCATTCTACATATTCTTTTTCTTCCTGATCATGCAGGTGCTGCCGTCTGAGGCACAGACGGCTGTTTACCAGGGAATGGTTAATATCAAGCCGAATAAGATTGAACTTGAAAAGGGTGTTTTATCGTTGGATATGAACGTCAGCCTGTGTGGTTTGTCGGTGGCACGCCATCAAAGCCTGCTGTTGACTCCGGTGTTGCGTAACGGCGATAAGTCTTTACGTCTGCAGCCTATCCGGGTTAACGGTGCTAACAAGCAGAAGATGTATAAACGTACACTGGCACTTCAAGGTAAGATGGCAGCCGATGGTAACACTTATGTGACTTTGGAGAGTGATCCGGCTCTGTTGCAGGAGATTACTTATAAGAAAGAGGTGCCTTTTCAGGCCTGGATGGAACATGCCGAACTGATCCTTGTCGGCGAACTGAATAATTATGATGATATCCCGGTTCAAACTTATACGGATGTCCTTACGGATGATTTGAATATCCGGCAGGAATAGGGTTCATGCGTTCATATCTGCGTTTGTTCGTTGATATACAATATCTATATCCGTTGTAGTGACTTCATTTTGCCTTCATATCGGGTTCATATAGCCTTCATGTGATAAATGCTATCCGATGAAGGCTATATGAACCCGATATGAAGGCAAAATGAACCCGGAAGGTTGTTGTAATAGTCCTATTATCAGGTATATATGCAGGGATGAATGCATGAATCCAATATTCTGCAAAACTTATTTGAAGTGAGTATCAGATAGCTGCGGCAACCATAAATATTGACTGCGGCAGTCACTGAAAATGGGTGCCGCAGCCATTTTTATTGAGTGCCTACCCGTTGAGGAGCCGATGCCTACCCATTTTCATAAAGTCGCAAGCTTTTCAGCGAAAGGCTGTACGCTTTTTCCCTATACCCCGCAAGGCTTTCCCCTTAAGGATAAGGAGTAACAGGATATAGGGTATAAGTCGATACTATATAGGCTAGAAATAAACTGTTTCGCTGTTTGTTCCTCTATCCAGCCAAGGATTGATACTCCCGGAAATAGTGATGTCTTTCGCTTGTATAGTAAATGAATAAGTTTGTTTTTTCCCTCCTTCGAATGCCTTTGTTGATTCGATGCGATAGTCTTTGTCGCTCATCCTGACAATAAAGACAGGCTTCTCTATGGGATAAAGAAGGTAGTTTGTCACGATAGTGACTTCGGTGGCTGTCATTGTCGTGTTCTGTCCGCTGATAATTGTATAAGGACTGGTTGAGGGAGCGGCACTTAATTTACCAGTTTGTACGTTTAGTTGTATAGACGACGGGTAATTCTCCAGCGAAATGCTTTGCAGGATCATGTCTTCTTTAATATCATCCGCCTTCTTGAATTTAAGGGTGATAGCAGATAAGATATGGTTGAAGGAAAGATTGATTGGTGTGTCAGCTGTCGTTTTATCCTTGTTTTTCACGGGAGTAGCCCACATGATGTCATCTTGTTTTTTTAGATCGAACGGGATGTTAGAAGGATTGGCTGCTGCTATATATGGATAGTAGGCATAAAAGTTTAGTAGCGTGTCAGGGTTGATAGGGTAGTGGGCGTGTAAATCACTAGTAAATTCATTGCTTCCGGCTACTTTGATATATTGTGCGTTATTTAAATCTTTACGAAGGGATTGGTTTGTTGTGCTACCATCGGTGTGCCCCCAACCGAAGATACCGATAGCTGCCTTATCTGGAAAATCATTGCTTTCCGTAATAGCTTTGGATACGATGTTTGTTATTTCTCCTCCGAATCGTATGACCGCACCATTAACCGTCTCGTTTTGGGGAACATCGTTGTCACTATTACAGCCGAATATGAGAACGAGTAGGGTAATTATGAAATATCTTTTGTTTGTCATATTAAATATCTTCTGTTACGACAGGTGTTGTCATAGGATTGTTTAATGAGTTGATAGAAATGGTTAAGGTGTAGACAGAGCTTTCCTGCCAGGAGGTTGTTGCCTGTTGATCGAATGTAACAGGGTAATAGTTATCTCCTATTAGTAAGGAAAAACTGTATTCGCTTTTGGGGAATAGTAATAATTCTCCTGATATTTCTGTTTCTGCATTTATGTCTAATTGGTCAAAAGTCAAATTGGTAGCTAGCTTGAATGTCTTTGTTATTTCGGATGCAATATATAATTCCCCATTTGTAAGATTCATCGTTCCGGAGTTGGGGCCGGTTGCGATGATGCTAACGGGTTCTTGTCGTTCTAATGTATCTATGGTGTTGTTTTTAAGTTTAAATTTGATTTGTGCCAGTTTATGATCGAAAGTTAAATTGACAGTTGTAGGGTTACGCTTATTTCCTGCCGGGGCGGAAGCGTACATTAAATCATCTTTTCCTGATATGGAAAAGGCTATTTCGTTTGTAGCGGTTGATTGGTAAATGTCTTGTATGTTGGAAGGGTAGAAACTGTATATGGTAACGTTGCTACCGTCTACCGGATAAACGAGTGGAGATTCGAATTCTAGTTCGGAATTCAGTGAGTTGGTATAGGGAGTTATACCATTGGTATACGAATTGTCAGTTTCGCTTGTCCTGTATATTCTAATATTAGAGATATTATCGGAAGTGAAAGCATCAATAACCGCTTTGGTGTTTACATCAATCTGCTTGGGGGTAGTGATAAGAATAGGGATAGGCTTCTCTATGATTTTATCAGCTTCCTCGGCAACTTCGCTACTGCATCCGCAGAGGATGAGTAGGAGTGTTAGTATGTATGAGGGGTGAGCTTTCATGAGGTAGTTCCTTGTGTTAAATATTGTTTGTGTAGCTTGATATAAAGCACATTAATAACACTGATTTTTATGAATAATTATATTATCATATACGATCAGTGTTACTAATGACTTCCTGTTTGTTAGTCTACCGTACCTTCACCTCCGGCAACAGGTGTCCATGCAGTAACAGAAGCTGTAGATTCAATTTCGTTAGCCTTAAATGTTAAGGTTACTGTATAAGCTTCTCCTGCTAATGTAGTGTTTGCTGGGCGAGGGTTTTCTCCTGTTCTTTCAGGAATTGTGATAATCACATCCTTGGTAGTTTTATCAGTTGTTACTGCTAAAGTTATTTGACTTCCTTGTGGGGGAATCATACAATATCCTGCATCATCAGTTGTTGTTGCAATTGTGGGAAATCCAGAGGCGGGAGCCTCAAAATTAATAGCAGTAGCTTCGTTGTCGTTAGTAACAACTGTTAATTTCCCAGTTGATAGTGCTAAAGTATATTTTGGCTGAATACTTTTTACTGAAATAGAACTGATTGTACCCCATGCTGCAGCTGCTGCGTTTGCTTCAGCTTCAGTTGTTCCCCCTGTAATTTTTAATACAAGTTGAGATAGTAAATGGTTAAAATTTGGTGTTAATGCAGTTGTCTTTTCTTTGTTGCCATCCACTCTTTCAGCATACATGATATCTGTATTACCATCTATTGTATATTCTACTGCTCCAGATGTTACGGTCCCTTTAGGATGATAACCAATCATGTATGCACTGGTTGCCTTGTCTGCAGGGTAGTAGGGAACAGGAGTAAAAGTAATTGCTCCCCCTGCAGCAATCTTAGCACTGTATTCCGTAGGGCTGGTAGTCCAATCAATTGTATTAGCGTCTGCGGGTTTTGCATCTTTTCTAATAAATCCAATGTCATCAATGGCGGTATTAACATCATTAATTGGACCTGTTGCTCTAGTTTCGATATTAAGCACTTTTGCACTCATTTTAATCTCCACCGGTGCATCCTTAGTAAGATCATCTATCCCATCACTCTCGCTTGTACAAGCGGTCATTGCTGCAACAGTTGCAGCAATTGAAATCATACTTAATACTAATGTCTTCATAACTATAAAAATTAAATTGTTTGAACTTTATTCGTTGCTTGTTAATGTCTATTCAATGACCATGTTATCGCCGGCGGAGACTTCCCAGTTGTTGATTTTAACAGTGAAGGAAGCGGTCTTTTCTACCGTTACGGATACGTCTACATTTACGTTGTTGCTTTCCGTGCTACCGATCGAGTCACCCAAATCGATTGTGGCGGAAGAGGTACTGCCGTCAGTGAGGGTGAAATCCAGCTTGACCTCGTTTGTGGGGGTGGCGGGAGGAGTTTCTCCGGGCTTGGGGGCGGTTCCTAGTATCATGATGTTTGCTTTTACTCCTTCCTTTGAGGGAGCGGCTTCAAAGTTTACTGTGGTTGTTTTGTCCGGTACGATCTCTAACTTGCTCAGGCTGAAGGCTGCCGGTACTCCCGATAACATCCCTTTGCAGTCTTTTATATACTCCATACCGTCGACTTTGATGTCGAGCGTTACTTCGCGGATCAAGGGGGCCGGACTGAACTCACGTTTGTTTTGTGTGCCTTCGTCGGCTTCCACTTCCAGGTCATTGATGGCGATCCCGTATAAAGGAATCTGTCCCGATACTACGCTTCCGGATGCTTTTGTCTCCGGGATGTATGCTTCTGCCGTTTCGAACGACTCCATGTTGCGGAACTGAATATTATCCGCGTCACAGTTGAAGATCAGCAAACGGTATTTATCCGGTGGCAACGTGAACTTCAAACCTTCGGCATCGCCTTCGATCTGTGTCATCGCTCCCTTTTCCATGGGATAAAAGCAATAACGTAATTTCCGGGGTGCTTCGTAGCCGCTCATGGCCTGTTCCCATTTCAACGAATACGAGATAAAGCCATAGGAGGTCTGTTCTGACTTATCTTCGGGACTGCATTTTATGAAACATGTAATGATCAATAATATGCAGACTGCTATGCCACACGAGCAACCGACTTCTCCCTTTATCATCGTCTAATAATCGTTGATTTTCATTTCTTTTTCTCTATGGCGCAAATGTATCGGGAAAAAGCAGACATAAAATTGCTTTTTCTATTCAATAAGTTGTAAAAAAATGTAATAAGCTTTGATTTTTACTGCTTTTCGCCTCTCTGAGTACGAATGGCACGGGGAGACTGCCCGAAATTAGTCCGGCAGAAGTGGGAAAAGTTGGAAAGAGACTCGAAACCGTATTTATAACTGATCTCGGAGATAGACATTTCGGTTGTGGTCAGATCGTTCTGGATGTCTTCACGTTTCTTCTTCAACATCCACTGATAGGCCGGTTCGCCGAACGTTTCCTTAAACAGACGGCGGAAAGTAGGTGTACTGTAGCCTCCCATCTGGGCGAAGGCTTCCACATCCTTTGCCTTCATATAATTCTGCATGACGAAGTAACGGAAGCTTTTGCTGTACCGGTAGATCGGGGAATAGAATGCAGCCAGGTCTTTTAATGTATAGTAGCAGTTCAGCAGATAGACAAGTTCTGTCCGTTTGGCTTGCAGGAAACCGGCACATAGCAACTCGTCATTCAGATACATCCTCATTCCTTCCACGAAAAAGCGTAAAGGCGGGCACATATCCAACACTACCGACTCGGTGCGCGCTGTCTCGGCTATGCTTGCCCCTTTGTTGAAGCGCTCGCTGCATACGTTGATCGGGCGTTCGAACAGGTAAAGGATACATTCGCACGCCTCGAGTACTTTGAATTCTACTTTTGAACCGATCGGCTGCAGAATGAACTGGCCTTCACTGAAAATGGTATTGGGATGTTCTTCACTGTTTACCAGGACACTACCTTTCAGCAGAAAATAGAGTGTATTCTGCATGCATCTTTCCTGAGGGAGTATGATCCCCTTAGGATAAGAACGGTATTTAAAGATTTGCTTCCTGTATTCGGCACAGGAGGCACAATCTGTGAATTTGGTGTATCTCAGGTCTTGTGAGAACATATTACCCTTTTACGCTTATAACTTTACCTTTTTACTCTTCCCCGGACTCTCGTTATGGAAACGATCGACGGCGGTCACAATATAGTGATATTTTTTCTTTCCGTTATCATAAGGCATTAAATATCTTGCCTCGCGGGTTATTTTTACGATTTTTGCAGGGTTGGTCAGGTCTACCGGCTCTTTGGGATCGAAACGGTAAACGACAAAGTAGGAAGCCAGTTCCGGATTTGTCGGGCTTTGTTCGGTCTGCCAGTGCAGCATATAACCGTCGGCTGTCCATTCCGCTTTCAGCTTTTTCACATCCTGCGGGGCACGGTTATGCATATGCGTATAAGCCGGGATCAGGGCCGGGGTACGGTGATAGTTCCTTTTCAAGCTATCGGCTATGCCTTTGTTGTTCCATAGGATCTCGTTGGCCGGCCAGAAGCAGTTGCCTTTTACTTTCGAGAGCGAACGTTCGTAAAGCATTTTACGGGTCAGTTGGTCGGCTTTCATGGTACGGGCTACGTCCTGACCTATATAAAGATGCGGACCTTCGGGTGTCGCATTCTTGTTCCACCATTGGATCAGGGTGATATAGTCGGCTGCCGGATGGCCGATTTCCCAGTATATCTGCGGCATGTTGTAGTCGATCCAGCCTTCTTTCACCCAATGGAGCACGTCGGCATACAGGTCGTCGTAGTTTTGCAGGCCGTTGGTGTTGCTACCCGAGCCGTCGGGCGTACTTTTCTTATTCCGGTAGATACCGAACGGGCTGATACCGAAACGTACCCAGGGCTTGGTCAGCAGGATCGTCCGTTTCAGTTCGCGGATCAGGGTGTTTACGTTCTCACGGCGCCAGTCGCCACGTTGTGCGTTGGTATATCCTTTGTTCAGGCCGTATTTCCGGAAACTGTCGTCATCCGGGAAAGGCATCCCTGCTGCAGGATAAGGATAGAAATAGTCGTCCATATGGATGGCATCCACATCATAACGGCTTACGATATCGCGTACTACCTTGCAGATGAACTGCCGGCTTTCGGGCAGTCCCGGGTCGAAAAGTATCTGTTTATTATAGGTAACAAACCATTCGGGATGTTTATGGTAGATATGCGAGTCTGCGAAACGGGTATTCCCTGCCGTACTTGCCCGGTAGGGGTTCAGCCAGGCATGGAACTCCATATTCCGTTTATGGCATTCTTCAACCAGGAAAGCCATCACGTCGAAGTTTCCGGCGGGGGCAACGCCCTGTTCTCCGGTATAGAAACGGCTCCAGGGTTCGATATCCGATTTATAGAAGGCGTCGGCTTCGGGGCGTACCTGGAAAATGATGGCATTGATACCGCAAGCCTGCAGGTAGTTGAGTTTCCGAACGAAGTCTTTGCGTAACTGGGCGGGAGTCATATCCTTGTATTCTCCCTGGAAGGCTGTTTGTATCCAGGCTCCCCTGAATTCCCGCTTGTCTTTTCTCTCGGTCTTTTGAGTTGGAAGTTGTTTGGTTGTCGAACAGGATGTCACGGCACATAGGAGTATGGCCAGGAACAGGCGGATATATTGAATCTTCATGAATTTTCGTTGGTTTGGGATTATTGTAACACATTATCAAATCTTGTGGCAAAGATACATTTCTTTTTGCTATTTTTGTATCCTTTATTAGGGAAAGATTTATGTCTGAAAATAATTCTATATTTATCAAGGGGGCTCGTGTCAATAACCTGAAGAACATTGATGTAGAGATCCCGCGCGACAAATTAGTCGTCATCACCGGATTATCCGGCAGTGGAAAGTCTTCGCTCGCTTTTGATACCTTATACGCCGAAGGTCAGCGCCGGTATGTGGAGAGCCTCTCGGCTTATGCCCGCCAGTTTCTGGGGCGTATGAGCAAGCCGGAATGTGACTATATCAAAGGTATTCCGCCTGCCATTGCGATCGAGCAGAAAGTGAATACCCGCAACCCCCGTTCGACGGTGGGTACATCCACGGAAATTTATGAATACCTGCGTCTGCTTTACGCCCGCATCGGAAAGACGATCTCGCCTGTTTCGGGACTGGAGGTGAAGAAGCACCAGGTGAAAGATATCGTCAGTGAGGTATTGTCTTACCCGGACGGAACCCGTTTTGCCGTATTTGCACCGGTAGTGCTACCCGAAGGCCGCAGCATGAAGGAGCAACTGGAGATACTGCAGAAGGAGGGTTATACCCGTTTATCGATAAATGATACGGCTTACCGCATTACGGAAGTGATGGCGGACGAGGCGTTGCTGGCTTCCCCGGTCATCGAACTGCTGATAGACCGTCTGGTCGTTTCGGACGATAAGACGCTGAAAAGCCGTCTGGCTGATTCGGCGGAGACGGCTTTCTTTGAGGGGCACGATACCTGTATCATCCGTATCTATACAGCCGAAGAGACGATCGTAAAGGAATACTCCAAGAAGTTCGAGGCGGACGGTATCACTTTTATCGAGCCGACCGATATGATGTTCAGTTTCAATAATCCGCTGGGTGCCTGTCCTGTTTGCGAAGGATTCGGGAAAGTGCTCGGGATAGACGAGAACCTGGTCGTGCCTGATAAGAGCCTGTCGCTCTATCAGGGGGCGGTAGTCTGCTGGAAAGGCGAGGTGATGGGAGAGTGGCTGAAGGAGTTTATCGCGAAAAGTGAGAAATACAACTTCCCGATCCATCGTCCGTATTACGACCTGACGCAGAAGGAGAAAGACCTGCTGTGGCATGGTGCCAGAGGATTACACGGCATCGACGATTTCTTTAAATTCGTAGAAGAGAACTTATATAAGATACAATACCGCGTTATGCAGGCTCGCTACCGGGGCAAGACGACCTGTCCTTCCTGTAAAGGGGCGCGCCTGAAGCCTGAAGCTCTGTATGTGAAGGTCGGTGGAAAGAACATTGCCGAACTGGTGACTTTGCCTATTACGGATGCGAAAGCCTTTTTCGACAACCTGCAACTGGATGAGACGGATGCTGCCGTAGCAAAACGTCTGCTGACGGAGATTATGAACCGCCTGCAATTCCTGTTGGATGTAGGACTGGGGTATCTGTCGCTCGACCGTCTGTCGGCTTCCCTTTCCGGTGGTGAGAGCCAGCGTATCAACCTGGCAACGTCGCTGGGTAGTAGCCTGGTGGGGTCTTTGTATATCCTCGATGAACCGAGCATCGGTTTGCATTCGCGGGATACCGACCTGCTTGTAAAGGTTTTGCGCCAGTTGCAGTCGCTGGGTAATACGGTGGTTGTGGTTGAACATGACGAGGATATTATCCGTGCAGCCGATTATATTATCGATATCGGCCCGAAGGCCGGTCGTCTGGGGGGCGAAGTGGTTTACCAGGGGGATGTAAACGACCTGCAGACCAGCAGTAACAGTTATACTGTCCGTTACCTGACCGGGGAAGATAAGATCGAGGTTCCCGCCTTCCGCCGTTTGTGGAATAATTATATAGAGGTGAAAGGGGCCCGCAAGAATAACCTGAAAGGGATCGACGTGAAGTTTCCGTTGAATGTGATGACGGTGGTGACAGGTGTCAGCGGTTCGGGAAAGAGTTCGCTCGTACGTGATATCTTTTATGAAGGAGTGAAGCATTATCTGGATGATGCCGCCCGCCTGATGGTGGATTGCTCGGGGTTGGACGGCGACATGATCCTGATACAAGGTATCGAATTTGTCGATCAGAATTCGATCGGAAAGAGCTCCCGTTCCAATCCGGTGACCTATATCGGTGCTTACGATGAGATCCGTAAACTGTTCGGCGAACAACCTTTGGCCAAGCAAATGGGTTATACATCTGCATACTTTTCTTTTAATAAAGAAGGAGGACGCTGCGAGGAGTGTAAGGGCGATGGCCGGATCACTGTCGAGATGCAGTTTATGGCGGATATCACCCTCGAATGCGAAACCTGTCACGGTAAACGTTTCAAACAGGATGTGCTCGATGTGGAATATCACGGAGCCAATATCTATGATATGCTGGAAATGACAGTGAACCAGGCGATTGAGTTCTTCGAACAATATCCCGGCTCGCAGGAAAAGAAAATCGTAAAGAAGCTGAAACCGTTGCAGGATGTCGGTCTGGGTTATATCAAACTGGGGCAAACCTCTTCCACGCTTTCGGGGGGTGAGAACCAGCGCGTGAAACTGGCCTATTACCTGGGACAGGAAAAGCAACAGCCTACCTTGTTCGTATTCGACGAACCGACAACGGGATTGCACTTCCACGATATCAAAACATTATTGAAAGCATTTAATGCCCTGATCGATAAAGGACATACGGTGGTGATCATCGAACATAATATGGACGTGATCAAGTGTGCCGACTATCTGATAGACTTAGGCCCGGAAGGTGGTAACGCCGGCGGTAACCTGGTTTGTGCCGGGACACCGGAAGAAGTTGCCATGTGTCCGGAATCGTATACAGGAAAGTATTTAAAGGAAAAATTGTAAAGCTATGAACAACTTCAAGTTTCAGAATCCTACCCGATTGATCTTCGGAAAAGGGATGATCGCGGAATTAAGCAAAGCTATTCCCGCCGGTAAACGTATTATGATCACTTTCGGTGGTGGTAGCGTGAAGAAAAACGGCGTGTACGACCAGGTGATAAAAGCCCTGGAAGGACGGGAGTATGTGGAGTTCTGGGGGATTGAACCGAATCCTTCCATCGAAACATTACGTAAGGCCATCGCTTTGGGTAAAGAGAAGAACGTAGATTTTCTGCTGGCCGTGGGCGGTGGCTCGGTGCTCGACGGAACCAAGCTGATCTCCGCCGGATTACTGTATGACGGTGATGCCTGGGATCTGGTGAAGAGAGGTGCTGCTAAAGATACTATCCCGATGGGGGCTGTGCTTACCTTGCCGGCTACGGGATCGGAAATGAATAACGGGGCGGTGATCTCTCGCCATGAAACGAAAGAGAAGTATCCGTTTTATAGTAACTACCCGGTATTCTCTATCCTCGATCCGGAAACGACCTTTACCTTGCCTGCTCATCAGATCGCCTGCGGTCTGGCTGATACATTCGTGCATGTAATGGAGCAGTATATGACGACAACGGGTCAGTCGCGCCTGATGGATCGTTGGGCGGAAAGTATCTTGAGCACTGTAGTTGAGATCGCTCCTAAGATCAAAGCAAATCAGCAGGATTATAATGTGATGGCTGACTTTATGCTTTCTGCCACTATGGCGTTGAATGGTTTTATAGCCATGGGTGTCACCCAGGATTGGGCTACCCACATGATCGGTCACGAACTGACTGCTTTGCATGGCTTGACGCATGGTGCAACGCTGGCGATCGTTTTCCCGGGTACTTTACGTACTCTCCGCCAGCAGAAACAAGATAAAATCCTTCAGTATGGCGAACGTGTCTGGGGTATTACCGAAGGCTCGGTGGACGAACGCGTCGATCAGGCCATCCAAAAGACGGAAGAGTTCTTCCGCAGCCTGGGATTGTCTACCCGTCTGGGTGAAGAAAATATCGGTGATGAAACGATCAAAGAGATCGAACGCCGCTTCAATGCCGCCAATGTAGCTTACGGTGATGCCGGAAATGTAACGGGGGCTGTGGCTAAACAGATTTTGGAGAATTGTAAATAAGAAATCTTTTCTACTCTTGAGAGAGTAAAGGTTATAGGAAAATAAAAAAGGAGAATGTCTCACATCGGGAACATTCTCCTTTTTATATAGATCGTACTATTTCTGAATTACTTCTTCTTCATGTCGAATGACAGATCGATCGGAGCCCAAGTAGCGAAATCATTTCCTGCTACTTTTACTTTTGCAGCTTTCAAATTGAACTTTAGGTTCTTGTCTTTGATTGCATAAGATGCTGTTTCAGCTTCAATAGTAACTTCAACAGCAGCGGCAGCAATTGTTAACGGTTCCGGTTTCAAAGTCATCACAACTGAATCGTTTGCTGCATTCATGACTGCAGTGTAGTTGATTTTATACTCTAATGTTCCGATAGCTTTGATAATAGCTTCAGCAGCAGCTTCATCAGTGATAATCGCTTTCACTAATGGCTCAAAAGGAAATTCTTGAAAGTTAACAGAATCATTCTTTACTGTCAAGTCCAGTGTTGTTCCTTCTTCAGCAGCAGCTTTAGCCATTGCATAAGTCATCTTACCAGAAAATTCACCATTTACATCTTCCACTGTCGGTACAGTAGGTGTCTCATCGTCATCATCACTACAAGATGCAAAGGTTAAACCAAATACAGCTAACATCATCACAAGCGACCATTTCAACGTCTTCTTCATCTTTCTTATTATTTTAATGTTAATAAATTATGTACGACTAATTAGATGTAGGGAATTGCAAAAAGGCTGCATCGAGGGAGAAAGAATAATTGAAAAAAGTGTTTTTCCGCAAGAATGCATATCCGGATAAAGAAAATATATTTACTTTTAAACATTCAATCAATAGCTAATAAAATGTATTCTAATAACCATGTCGCTTACCCGAAAGAACATATACGTTATGCTGTTCTTTCCTTCTTTCTTGCTCAGGGACTTTGCTTTTCCAGTTGGGCGAGCCGTATTCCTGATATAAAGGAACTTTTTACTGTAAATGATGCTCTCTATTGGGGAATGGTGTTGTTTATGATTCCGGTCGGAAAGTTCATAGCGATTCCGCTGGCCGGTTATCTGGTGTCGAAACTGGGAAGCCGGATTATGGTGCAGGTCAGTATTATGGGATATGCTCTTTCGCTGTTTGCTATCGGGACGGCAGTGAATATTTATATGTTGGGGGTATGCCTTTTCTCTTTCGGGGTGTTCTGGAATTTGTGCGATATTTCGCTGAATACACAGGGGATCGGCATTGAACGTTTTTATGGGCGGACAATCATGGCTTCCTTTCACGGAGGTTGGAGCCTGGCGGCCTGTATGGGGGCACTGATCGGTTTTATTATGATTATTTCGGGTATCACTCCTTTCTGGCATTTTACGATGATTGCGGTGATTATTCTTTTTATAACGATGATTGGACGTAGATACTTGCAGGAAGATACGTCTGAGGAACAGGCAGAAGAAGCGGTCGTGAAAGAAGAATCATCGGAAAAGTGGAAATATATCCGGCGACCGGAAATGCTGCTTATCAAGTTGGGACTGGTGGGTTTATTTGCCTTGATAGTGGAAAGTGCGATGTTTGACTGGAGCGGGGTCTATTTTGAATCGGTCCTGCAGGTGCCTAAATCGTTACAGATCGGATTTCTTGTCTTTATGGTGATGATGACGGTAGGGCGTTTCCTGGCAAATTATGCATATCGGATATTAGGTAAGCAACGAGTGTTACAGTTGTCCGGTGCCTTTATTTTTATCGGATTCTTTATTTCGGCCCTGTTGGGAAGTCGTTTTGATTCGATGGCATTGAAGGTGATCGTAAACTCATTGGGTTTTATGCTCGTTGGGTTGGGTATTTCCAGTATGGTTCCTACTATTTATAGTCTGGTCGGCGCGAAGTCTAAGACGCCGGTCGGTATTGCTCTGACTATTCTGTCCAGCATCAGTTTTATCGGATCGCTGATCGCACCGCTTCTGATCGGCGCAATCTCGCAGGCATTCAATATGGAGTATGCTTATATGGTGGTAGGACTTTTAGGGCTTTGCATCCTGTTGATGACAACGTTTAGTAAGGCGTTTAAGTAACTCGGCTATTTTACTTCCCTTAGAATGGGTATTTTTCCCCATTGCAATGGGGATTATTCCCACCATTGCTGGGGAAAATTCCCCATAATTTTTATTTGTGTGGGGAATTAATGCAGACAGTATCCTCATACCTTTGTTCCGCCGTCTCCATGCAGCGGATGATATCTTCTTTGCTTCCGCTGAAGGGCCCTGATGCTTCGATCTTGATGGTCGACATGGCAGCAGCGAAGCGACCTGCCTCTTCTATGCCGGCACCTTTGGCGCGTTGGTACAGGTATCCGGTCATGTATGTATCGCCACATCCGGTAGCGTCAACTACTTCCCGGGGTTTATAGGCGGGTATTTTATAGAATGTATCGCCATCATAAATAACAGATCCCAGACTTCCCAAAGTGATCAGCACCTCTTTTACTCCCCAGTCGTATAACTGCTTTGCGGCGCTGGCTACATCCGAATACCCGGTCAATGCCACCATTTCAAGCTCGTTCGCTTTTAAGAAATGGATATATTTCAGGGCTTCTTCTTTTCCGATCCAGTCGGTTGCATAAACATTCTTGTCTCTTACTTCGCGCAGATATCCCTGTGAGTCGGCCGAAACAAACCCTTTGGTTGCCATGTATTTGACTACATCCAGCGAAAAGTCGTCAGCCAGCAGGCTACCCAGATGGAATATTTTTGCTTCCACCTCTTTCAGGTAATCGATAGTGAAAGGATCGGCTTTGGCCAACACCCGCTGCGTACGGTTATCCTGATTCTCTCCATAGATATTTTCGAAATAAACGGAATGTTTACTGGGCATAACAGCTACGTCGATTCCTTCCGACCGCAATCTGTCGACCTCTTTCATTTCAGACTCGGCAAGAGCAGTTATCAGCGTATAATCTATATCGTTGAAATGTTTAATCGCGTGGGAGAAATAAAATGCGGTTCCTCCCGCCATGTGTACAGTATTTTTAGGGGTCACTATCTTATCCAGTGTGATGTGCCCGATACAGCAAAGATCATGCATATTATTGATTGTTTATTATACAAAAGTAGTCAAAATTGCCACTGATAGGAACTACTTCTTTATTTTTATTATTTTTGTCTATTGACAATCATTAAAATTGTGGTTATGAGTAAAGACCTGATTCACGAAAAGTTCGTTGGCGCAATCAGAGAGAAGATACCACACAAAGCAACTTTAACTAACACATTGGTTGATTTATTGCGCCTGGAAAAAGAAGCTGTTTACCGCCGTATGAGGGGCGATGTTGCTTTCTCTTTTGCTGAGATTGCGTCAATCTCCCATAAACTAGGGATCTCGTTGGATAATCTGGTCGGAGCACACTCGGCTAAGAGCCGTCCTTATCAGCTGAGTCTGGTGGAGTATGTAGAGCCAATTGAAGACGACTACAAGATGTGGGGACTGTATAACGAACGGTTGCAGGAAGCACGGGAAGATCCGACATCCTGTAGTGTGGAATGTATGAACGTTCTACCCTCTATTTTTTTGTTGGATTATGAATACATCACCCGCTTTTATTTATTCAAATGGTATAACCAGTATGGTCATTCGGACAAGACTGTTCATTTCAGAGATATTGAAACGGCTGAGAAATTGCTGGCTGTTCAACGTGTTACGGCTATAGAATCCAGGCATGTCAGGAAAACGGTTCATGTTTGGGATCCTTTGATCTTTCAGTATATTGTGAATGATATATTGTATTACAGTAGTATCCGGTTGATTGATCCGGAAGATGTCCGGAAGCTAAAACAAGAGTTGATGCATTTCCTTAACTATATGGAAACGCTTGCTTCCAGGGGGACGTATAGTGAAACCGGCAATCCGATACAGATCTATGTTTCCAATATTAATTTTGATGCCAGTTATAGTTATCTGGAGACTAAAAAAATGCGTATCAGCATGATCCGGGCATTTATACTGAACTCGGTTGTCTCGCTGGATGAGAAGGCGTATGAGATATTTCATAACTGGATGCAAGCATTGCTGAAATCGTCAACCATGATCTCTGTCAGTGGAGAAAAGCAGCGGATTTTGTTCTTTGAGAAGCAAAGAATGATCATTGGTAGCCTGTAATCCAAATAAATCCGTATCTTAGGCACGGTCTTTAAATATAACGTTATGGAATTTCTACTTGTTGTACTGATCGTTGTCGTCTGGGTCAGCTTGTATTCACATATAAGTAAGATGAATGCTCACACGGATGCTCTCCGGAAAGATATTTATAGTCTGAAAAAGCTGGTGGAGTCTCGGCTGGAAGAGATAAAACGGCCGGAAACGACAAGTGTGACGGAATTGACGGAAGAGATGCCGGAAAAGACTGTCGTGGAGGAATTGGTGCCGCTTGTTATTGAGGTGCCTGTTGAGGTTCCTGTAGAAGTCGCTACCGAATACTTACAGAAAGAGATGGTGAGTGGAGCGGTTGCCGAAGTACAACCGGAAAAGAAGAAGGTCGTTCCACAGCCTGTCATCAAACCCTTTGGGCTGGTTAAGGAGAAAAAGAAAGTCGATTATGAGAAGTATATCGGAGAGAATCTGTTCGGGAAGATCGGTATCCTTGTATTGGTGGTCGGCATGGGATTGTTCGTTAAATATGCGATCGATAAGAATTGGATCAATGAAGTTTTCCGTACGGTATTGGGTTTTGTAGTTGGTGGCGGATTACTGGTCTTGTCGCAGAGACTGAAAAATACTTATCGTACATTCAGTTCTCTGCTGGCGGGTGGTGCATTTGCCATCTTCTATGTGACGGTGGCGATGGCTTATCATTATTATGGCTTGTTCAGCCAGACAGCCGCTTTTGTTATATTGGTGGTTCTCACGGTGCTGATGTCTTTGTTGTCGGTCGTTTATAACCGGCGTGAACTGGCGGTGATCGGTTTGGTGGGTGGGTTTATCGCACCTTTCCTGGTTAGTAACGGGATGGGAAACTATCTGGTGCTGTTTACTTATCTAACGATCCTGAATGTGGGAATGTTCGGGCTGTCGCTCTATAAGAAGTGGGGAGAATTGCCGGTGATCGGTTTTGTGGCTACTTATGTGATCATGTTGGGGTATTCGCTGGTGGCTGACCTGGATATTGCCGGGAATATGCAATTGATACAGCTGCTGCTTTTCTCTACATTATTTTATCTGATATTCCTGTTACCGGTCGTTTCGGTGTTGCGTACGGATAATAAGAAGTCTAATCAGCCGTTGATGATGATCGTTGTGTTGAATAATTTCATCTATCTTTATTTTGCCTTGTGGTATCTGCATGAGTTGCATCTGCCGTATAATATTAAGGGGGCGTTTACTATGTTTATCGCTTTGGTGAATGTTTGTCTGGCTTATGTGATACGGGGGAAGAAATCGGAAACCGGTTATCTGTTTACTGCGTTGGTAGGCATGTTTCTGACATTTATTTCGATAAGCATACCTATCCAGCTGCAAGGTAGTTTTATTACATTGCTTTGGGCGACAGAAATGGTGGTTGTCCTTTGGTTGTTCATTAAGTTCCGCCAACCTGTCTATGCTTATTTTACGCAGTTGCTTCTTTTCCTGACGGTTGTTTCTTTCCTTATGGATGTGGAGGATGTGCTGACTGATGGCTTTGTCCAGCCACTACTGTGGAATGGAACATTTGCCACCGGAATCTTTACCGGATTGGCTTTTGGTGTATTCGTTTGGCTGATGGAGCGGGAGAAGGTATTCTTTACTCAAACGTCGAATCTGAAATATATTCCTTTTAGTGTTATTTCGTTGCTGATGGGTTGCGGCATCGTTTATCTTTCATTTATAGTCGATTTCTATAGGAATATAACGGACGGGCCGTTAAGTAATTGTGTTTGCCTGGCATTTACCAATTTCGCTCTATTACTTTTATTGATCGGGTTGAAGAAGCGTTTTCCGATGGCACGTTTTTCTGTTGTTTATGCTGTGATGGCAGGATTTTCGGGCGGTTTATTTATCTGGCTTTCACGAGTGGCGAATGAATGTGGTGAGTCTTCTCTCTCCATCTTGCAATGGTCTTCTCTGTTTATTGTCGTTGCCCATCTGTTCTTTCTGGGAAAATGGTTTTACCGTTCGTTTAACTTCCGGCAGAAAAGTGCGGACAGGATGACCTTGTTTATTGCGGTTGTCTCTACTATCCTGTTTGCAGTTGCCGCACATAATATGTTGTATCTTTTCGGTTGGCAGAATGAGTCGAGTGCGGCTCTTTCAATCGCCCTGAGTATTGCGGGCTTTGTGCAGATGGCGCTTGGTATGCGTCTGCATCTGAAAGTTCTGCGTATGATCAGTTTGGCTGTTTTTGGCGTTATCCTTCTGAAGCTGGTCATTGTCGATTTGTGGTTGTTGCCAACAGTCGGGAAGATCATTGTCTTTATTATGTTGGGAGTAATCCTGCTGGTATTATCTTTCCTGTATCAGAAACTGAAGAAGGTGTTGTTTATGGATAATAAAGAGGAAGTTGGTTGATCCAGCTTCCTCGATATTGATTATTCTTTTTTGTTATTCTCATCATTGCTGTTTAATTGTATTACAGCTTTGGCATTTAAGGGGGTAACGACTTTTTTACCGGTCTCTTCTTCCAGTTTTAGTCTGGCATCCCGTGCAATATTTCCGCCCCGGCGTGCTACATCGGCATGTTCATTGAATGTATCAGGATTTTGTGTTTCTGATATTTTTGTGGTTGACAATTCGGCTAACATATTAAGCACTAGTTCAGTGTTAGTCATATTATCTCGTAAATTCTCTTTCTTCAGCCCTTTAAATTGTTTATATTCTTTTGCTGTTTTATCCGCCCATGTTTGGTAAATAATATCTGTGAGCGTGGCGAATTGTACCCCTTCCTGCAATCCATGCCGTTTCCATTCGTCGGTGAGTTCTTTACGTATTTCAATGCTTTTCAGACGCTGGTTGATCCAATTATCCGAATATCCTAACCGTTTATAGTCCTGCATAGCCTGATTGATCGATAGTTCCGGATCTTGTATCTGATCCAAACGTTCTTTAGCGATTTGGGCGATCCATAACTTGAATGGTTCAGCCTTAGGGGATGGGATACTTTGAATTAAGCGGAATAGTTGTTCGGTGGTGGCAACATCTGTCTTATAAAATTTGCCATCAGATGCCTGTAATTTCAGTTGGCGACAATTTGTCACCAACTCACTACCTTCAACTTTTAATCTCTGTTTGAGTTTGTTCCAATATTTTCTTCCGTCAATACTTTCTGTAAGAATACTTACAACATCAACGATTGAAAAATACCATTCTTCCGTTTCGTCGTCCCAAAGGGTACGAACTTTCTTTTCTTCAAAGAGCTTGATTGCATTTGTGTGAGTCATATTGTTATGGTTTTGTTTTTAACTCTGTAAAGATAGGATTATTTTATGGATAATGATGAAAATCTATTAACAAAAGAATAAATACTTTTATAATTGCAGGTAGATGTCTGTCGATTCTAAATAGTTTATGATCAGCACCTTTCTGCTGATGCCTCAATATAAAATCTGTTGCCCATAATTATTAACAAACTTGTCGACAGTTGTGAGTAAGCTTGCCCATAGCTATCGACAAGCTTGCTCATGATTATCGGCAAGCAATTACTTACCGATGTTTTTTCTATTATCTGGCATGTGAATCTTATTACTTGCTGGCGTGTTTCCACTATCTCTACAGGTAACAGAAGTGATCCTTGAAAACATGATAAATTACCCACTTTTAGAGCAAATTTCGGGTGTGGCTTGAAAATCTTAAAAAACTGGGTTTGTAAAGTGTTGGAAATGAGATGTCATTAAATTACTTATATATAATGTACACGCGTACATTATATATATAGAAATATGCCCTAATTGATTAAATTAAAGAAAATTACGAATGCGTCGGAATGACTAGAGAAATCGTTCCTTTTTTCTAGTCTACAAAATTAGCCATAAGTTTCGTTTCTGCAACCATTTTCCAAAAATATTTTCTTTCTCTATATGCTTTCTTATCAACCGAATAGCAAAGTTTGTACGAAATATAGCGTTCAGACGACGAACCGAAAAGGGATGACTAGAAAAAAGGAACGTTTTAGCTAGTCATTTAGAGCTAAGACGCATATAAGGAAGTTTTCATTAACATTAGTATTAATATTAAATTTAGAATTATGAACAAAAAGTTTTCTACTCTGGTAGCCTGTCTTCTGGCGGCTACATCGGTTGGAACTGTAAGTGCGCAGGACTTTGCTGTACCTGGAGCTACAATCCCAACAAAAATAGTAGTCCCTGGCAAATACTATCAGTTGGGAGCTACCGCTGGTGTTGTTGGTACGCCAGGTGATCCGGCTGCGAATGTACTGGTTATGGAAGAAACTACTCCTGGGCAGTATAAATTAGTTGTAAAAGCTATAGGAAGTACAAAACTTCCTAATTCATTATGGAAAGTTGTTGTAAAGCAGAATAGTGAAGGGGCTTTATCCTATCAGTTTGTAAATGTTGCAACTAACATGCCTCTGAGCTTAAATTCAGCAACAGCAGCAAAACCTGATGATCCTACAGCTGATAATCCGGCTTTTGCAACACCATCAGGAGAAGCCCTTTTAGTCGGTGGCGACATAAATACATGGAAATGGCAGCCTGCTGTTACAACAACAGCTACTTCTTTCAGTAATATGGAAATGTATTCTGCTTTTGGTGCAAAACTGGACTCTGCTGTAACTTTGGTTGGTACTGCAGCAATTGCAGATGGTGTACAAGTTGGTGCTGCTAAATACGCATTAGGAAATAAGGCTACTGCCTTCACAAACCAGGTATGGCTTGCTCCTTTCGAAGCAGGTTCAGTTGTTCTTACAGCAGACGATTTGAACTCTATGCTTTGGACACAGAAGTATAATGCGGCTGCAAGCAAGGTTAAATTTACTTTCGATAAGGATGTAGCAAAGAATACTTTGGAAAATCTTTTCTCTAAAAATTCTTATAAGGCTGTTCCTGCTATCGGTTTCCCAGCAGCAGCTCCTGCTAATACAGGAACTTTAGCTGCAGCAGGAGCTGTTGCCGCTTTGGATACTAAACAGGCTGCTGTAGTTGCAGCAATCAATGAGAATGCTTTAGCTCAAGCTATTAAAACGGCAATAGATGATGATATAGCAACTAATGCTCCTGTAGCACTGAGTGCTGCACAAGCTTTGGCAAACGTAGCAACGGCATCGGGAACAGATACTCCTGCTAAGCTAAATCTTTTATTTGATGCTATTGACCTTTCTACAGGAACCGCAGCTGAACAAGCAATTAAAAGTGCAGTAAGAGATGCTCTTAAGGCTTTTGTTCTTACATGTACTATTTCGTCTCAAGGTGAGGCAGATGCGGTTGTTGCGAAAACAGTTAACACGGGTGGCTCAGCAACAGGTATTGTTAATAAAATAGCAACTCCTACGACTGTTACTGCTCAAAATACTGCATTAAAAGAATATACAGATGCTATTACTAAGGCAAGAGAAGAGTATAAAACGCAATATGCAACATCTTATGAAGCTTTCACTACAGCTGGTGGAGGTGCATATGACAATAACTGGTTGTCTTTAGAATATACTAAAGCAGAAGGAAATACTCCTGCAACTTATTTAGCAGTGGATACAGCATATCTTACTGGAAATGTAGGTAGTAGCCATCTTGCTTTTGCTATCAAAAAGTTTGAAGAAGTGGGTGGTTTGAAACATTTGAATATGGCTTCAGATAATGTTACAGCTCAAGACTTGAATGGACGTTTTAACTTCCAGTTTACTTATTATCCTTCCAGTGACTCACTGGTAATCCGTACTGGGGGATTTGCTGTGAAGAATGGTGATGCTGCTTACTGGACTGATATGACAACTACTACAAATCCAGATGATTTGGGTATGGACAAAGCTAAAATTCAGAAAGCTCAGGGAGCTATAAATGGTCCATCTGATCTTGAGAAGGAAATGAATGTAATCAAGATTGTAGGTTTGGGTACAGATGGTCGTCGTGAGGTTACAGTTGGCAGTTCTGAGTATTTAGGACAGACTTTCTCTCCTAAATCTACTATCAACACCCGTATCTACATCGGTCGCACAACATCTGATGATCGTACAACATTGGCTTCCGGTCTGTATTTCATTAATCTGAAATCAGGTTTGGCTGCACGTGCTTCTGAAAACAATGGTTACAAGGTGGCTAAGCTGACAGCTAACCAATATGGAGCATCTTCAACAGCTGTTAAATATGCAGCAGAAGACGAATCTCAGTTGCTGGGAACTATCCAGAACTTCTATAACATGCCGGCTACTCAATGGGTAGTAGAACAGGGTGTTGGTGAAACAGGTAAAGAACTGGTTAGCATCTACAACCGTGAATATCCTTCTATCAAGGTTGAAAACATTCAGCTGTATAAGGATGCTAATGGTAATATTGCAATGCCGTTCGCTGCTGGAAATTATTTCTCTGCTGCTGATACTTTGGCATTCGGTATAATCAAACCGACAGATTCTGAAACTTATACTAACGAATATCTGGGTTATGCACAGATTGATTCGACTATTCTGGATGAAAAGATCTTCAGGTTCGATTATCTGTCAGGTATCCAGATGGGTAACTATGTAAATGTATTGGATTCCAAAACAGACTCTGTATTGCGTGTAGACCTGAAGGGTGCTAACACTATGTTCGTACTGGAAACAGCTCCTGTTAAGGCTGAAGGTTATTTCGGTTATGCCGGTAAACTGGCTCTGGGTAAAGACCGTATGTTCCAGCACTTAAGAAGAACAGCTTATGTATTGAAAGTACAGGATGGCGACAAGCTGATCCAGAACAACAAATATGTGAAGATGGTTTCTACTACTTCTACAGGTGAACCTTTGTATGTTGTTGCTGACATCAAGAAAGCTGACGCTGCTCAGTTCTTCCTGAAAGAAAACAATGAAGTAACTGTAGAAAAGAAAGCAACTCCTTATTATGCATTGGTTGGTGCACAAGTTATCGCTAACGATACATTGTATCAGGAAACTACAGACCGTGTAGGTGTTAAAGACGGTTCTCTGTTACTGTCTAATGAGAAATATAATGAAACCCGTGTGGCTGCATTTGCTTTGACAGAAGATAACTCTCCGTTGTATCGTCGCCTGGGTGTTTCTGATCCTACTGATGGATTGAAAAACATGACAACTGATACTGCTAAGATCTACCGCATCAATGCTACTGCTCGTGAATATCTGTATGAAGATGCTTATAGCGCATATTCAAAAGAAAAAGGTATCAACTTCTTAGGTGTTGAAGGTAAGGGGGATGCAAAAGCTGCTTCTTTATTCGTAGATACTGCTTATGTTCGTAATGAAACTAACATGCCTCAGTATATGTTTGCTGTTGGTGTAACAGTTGTTCCTGAAGGAATGATGTGTCCTGAAAATCCGGAACACAATACTCCGGAATATATCGCCAACCACGGTGATTGCGGTCATAAAGTTCAGACTAAGGGTTATGTATATGGTCGTTATCTGATCAATGCTCAAGATTCTGTAGTTTCTGCTCCTAACGGAAAAGACTATATCTGGAATGAAAAGTATACAAGATTGGCATTTGTTCCTGCTAAACATATCGAAGATACTTTGGTTATTTATCGTAATGGTAAACCGAGCCTTGCTCCGGAAGATTCTATTTTCTTAGGAAATAATGCTCATAACAAGGTTACAGATGAAAGACCTAACGGTATCAAGAACCCTGTATTTGCATTACGTTTGATCAACGACGAACCTCAGTGTGACTTCCTGATCGAATCTGCTGGTAACCATAAGATCCCGACAGAAAACACAGGTAAGTGGATTGCAATCAAGAACGGTGTTCCTGTAGTAGCTTCTTATTTAACTTATAAAGATGCTATTCTGGATGCTGAACACTTCAACATCGAAAAGACAACTGAAGTTCCGACTGCTAACGAAGGCATCTCAACATCTGAAGTATCAGTAATTGCCGGTAACGGAACTGTTACTATCAAGGGTGCACAGGGTAAGACTGTTGTAATTGCCAACGTTCTTGGTCAGACAATTGCTAATACAGTTCTTTCTTCTGACAATGCAGAAATCGCTGCTCCTGCCGGTGTAGTTGTAGTTGCTGTAGAAGGCGAAGCTGCTGTAAAAGCAATCGTAAAATAAGATTTTAAAAAAGTAATCTGTCACGCGGTTTTATACCAATTACCCCGTGAGGGCGAACAAGCGACAGTTTAATACTAAAGTAATAAAATAAAGTTCTTCTGTCAGTATTCCTGCGAAGGAAGAAAACAGACACAAAAAAAGCCCTGGAAGTTCTAAATTTCCGGGGCTTTCTTGTATCTTCGCATATCAATAACTTAATTCTAATTAAAATAAAATCATGGCAAAAGAATTGCATTTTACAGTTGAGGGTGTACAGGGGGAGTTGAAGTTAGAGTTGGCTCCATTCAAACAACGTCTGTATCAGGATGGTAGAGAAATTAAGCGGACAGGAACATTTAATCCGAAATACTTTGTGACCAATACTTCCGGCGAACCGGAAGAGATGAAAATCGTTTTTGGACTAGACTTTGTACATGTCGTAGAGTTTCGCGGGAAAAAAATACCATTGGAAGAGAGACTGTCTACCCTCGAATATGTCATAGGTGCCCTTCCTGTCCTGTTGATATTCCTGGGAGGATTGCTTGGCGCTCTGTTTGGGTTTGTGGGCGCGACGTTTACTTACAACTATATGCGTCGTGAAAAACGTTTACCACTGCAATTACTTGTCTCTTTAGGAGTTTCTGTATTCTGTTATGTCGCCTATTTCATGTTTGCACTCTGTTTACAGCTTTTATTGAAGAGTTAGTACAGCTACGCGCTCTTTTCTTGTGAAGAACGTCCCCCGGGTTATTAATCTGATAATTGAAATATGAAATCTTTCCAATATAAATTTATATTATTGTTCGTTCTACTGGCAAGCTGCTTAACGCAGCTGTCAGGGGCAGACAAAAAGCAGGAGAAGCATAAACTTTCTGCTGACGGGCCGTATTTGTTATACACTGCCGACGGAGGTTTCCGTTCGATCTCAGTGGATACGGCCGGGTTACTGAATGACCAAACCTATCGGTCTGTTCCGAAGGGTTTCTCTTTTGATGTTTACTCAGATAAAGGGGAGAAGCTGTTCCCTGTTACTTTGCATAAGACAAAACGCCCGGAGTGGAAAAGTAAGCAAGCCGCGAAAATGCTTGTCTTATCCGATCCGCATGCCAATTGGGAATGTTTTTCTTCCATACTGAAAGAATGGAAGGTTGTAGATCAGGATTATCACTGGATTTTCGGCAAGAACCAACTGGTTGTGATAGGCGATGTGTTTGATCGTGGAAAAGATGTGCTTCCGATCTACTGGCTGCTTTATAAACTGGAGAAAGAGGCGGCCGATGCCGGAGGACAGCTGGTCTTTTTACTGGGGAATCATGAAGGAATGGTGCTGGCGGGTGATTTACGATATACAAAAAGTAAATATATCCATCTGGCTGATACCCTGAACATCCCTTATCAGGAATTGTGGAACCGGCAGACTGAACTGGGACGCTGGCTGGGTACACGTAATACCATGCAGTTGATCGGTGATAACCTTTTTGTTCATGCCGGACTGAGCCTGAACTTTCTGGATAAGAACAAAAGTATCCCGGAGGTGAACAAGATCATGAGCGAAGGCCTGTTCCTCAGTAAGCAGGAACGCAAGGAAGCCCCAGGTGATATCGCTTTCATGTATGCTACTTATGGCCCGATCTGGTATCGCGGTATGGTTCACAGTGCCGACAGGTATCATCCTTTATATCCGGAAGATTTGCCGAAGATCTTTGATAAATATAAAGCTAAACGTTTGTTTGTCGGCCATACGATCTTTGATGATATTACTACTTTCTATAAATACCGGGTAGTTGCAGTCAATGTAGACAACAAAGAGAATATGGAAAAGAAGCGCGGACGCGGTGTCCTGGTTGAAGATGACAAGATGTATGTGGTCTTTGATTCAGGGAAGAAGGAACTGATCAAAGAAGAATGAATTGGATATTGCCAGATTAAAACCTATAGGACGACTTCGTAGGGGCAGGTTCCAAACCTGCCCTTTGTGTAAGATTATAAATCAAAAATTTCCGAACCTATAAAACATCCACCGTCTTTTCCAGCGCCATTCCATGCGATCCTTTGATCAGGATATGGTATCCTTTTAAGGGATTGGCTTTTAATGCTTCGATCAGCTCTTCCGTTGTCGCGAACGTGGCAAACTCTTTACCTGCTTTCCGGAAATGTTCCCCGCAAAGGAATACCTTATCGAATTTACCTGCTTTGATTTCTGCAATGGCTTCCGCATGCAACTCGTCGCTTGCCGGGCCCAGTTCGCGCATATCTCCTAAGATAACGGCTTTGGGAGAGACAGGCATAGATGTGAAGTTTTCGATAGCCACCTTCATGCTGCTCGGATTGGCATTATAGGCATCGATAAGCAGGATGTTATTTTCCGTTTTCTTTAATTGCGAACGGTTGTTGGTCGGCTCATAAGCAGCGATGGCACGGCTGATACGTTCGGCCGGGATCTTGAAATAACGGCCTACTGCTACAGCTGTCAATACATTATCGAGGTTATAACCGCCTATCAGATGCGTCTCTACCGTATGGAGCTTACCCTGTTGCTTCCAGTCGAACGTAAGGTAAGGATTGCAGCTGATGATATGGCCGGAAGCAAATGAGCTATCCTCACTGCCATAAGTGATCTGTTCGATGCCTTTAGCTATCGCCTGCAGCTCTTTATTTTCTTTCTTGATGAATATCTTTCCTTTGGAACGGCGGATGTAGTCGTACAGCTCGCCTTTGGTCTTCACTACACCTTCAAATGAACCGAACCCTTCCAGATGCGCACGGCCTACATTGGTAATGATCCCGTAGTTGGGCAGGACGATCTCCACCAGTTCCTTGATATCGCCCGGATGGCTGGCACCCATTTCGATCACCGCCATTTCATGGTCGTGTGTCAGACGGAGCAGGGTAAGCGGAACGCCGATATGATTATTCAGGTTACCTTCCGTATAGAGCAGATTGAATTTAGTGGACAATACGGCGGCCAGCAACTCCTTAGTCGTAGTCTTGCCGTTGGTTCCGGTAATCCCGATAATAGGAATACCCAGCATTTTACGATGCCGGTGAGCCAGTTGTTGCAAAGCTGTCAACACATCATCGACCAAAATGGTACGTTCTCCGATGATATAATCAGGGTTATCGATTACTGCATAGGAACAGCCGGTAGCCAAAGCTTTTTCTGCATATTGGTTCCCGTCGAATCTTTCACCTTTCAGGGCGAAGAAGATGGAGCCGCGCGGACAATTACGACTATCTGTTGTTATTTTCGGATTGTGTATAAACAATTCGTACAGTTCTGATATATTCATAGCTTTCTTTTCGTTTGCTTATTATTGGTGAACAAAAGTAGCAATTAAATGAAGAATGAGGAATGAAGAATGAATATTTAAGTGAGAATCGTGTATCTTTGCCGGAAATAAGGATTAGAATGTTAGATAAAACGCTCAATATTAGGGGAACACTCCTGTCGCTTGCAACTCCCGTTGTGATGGGAATCCTGAATGTCACTCCCGATTCTTTTTATGCCGACAGCCGTAAGCAGAACGAAGCCGCTATCGACGAACGGATACAGGCTATTCTTTCGGAAGGCGGACGAATTATCGATATCGGCGGATATTCTTCCCGTCCCGATGCCGCAGAAGTTTCTCCCGAAGAAGAAATGGAACGGTTGGCTTTTGCCCTGAAAATATTGAATACCCATTATCCGGAGGCTGTGGTCTCGGTCGATACGTTTCGTGCCGGCGTGGCCCGTCGGTGTGTAGAAGAATATGGTGTTGCCATGATTAACGATATCTCAGGAGGTGAACTGGATGCCGCAATGTTCAGTACGGTAGCCGATCTGAACGTACCTTATATAATGATGCACATGCGGGGTACTCCGCAAACCATGCAACAGCATACCGGCTATACGGATATGATGGAGGAAATCATGCTCTATTTTGCTGCGAAAGTCCGCGAACTACGTCTACTCGGTGTGAATGATATTATTCTCGATCCGGGTTTCGGCTTCAGTAAGACGGTCGACCAGAATTATCTGCTGATGAACCGCCTGCAGGAGTTCGGCGTGTTTGATCTTCCCCTCCTGGTAGGCATATCCCGCAAAAGTATGATCTACCGTTTTCTGGGCGGAACACCGGCCGATAGCCTGAACGGCACTACGGTACTGAACACACTGGCACTGATGAACGGAGCCGATATCCTTCGTGTGCATGATGTGAAAGCCGCTGTCGAAGCAGTCAAGCTGGTTACCAAAACCGTCAATTGTCAATTGTCAACTATCAACTCATAATATTATGTGGATGCATTTCGGAATAAAAGACCTGATCGATGTACTGCTGGTAGCCTTTTTCCTCTACCAGACCTACAAGCTGATGAAGAGTTCAGGTACACTGGCCATCTTTAGTGGGGTAGTTTCGTTTATTATTGTATGGATCCTTGTTTCGCAGGTGTTGGAAATGCGTTTGATGGGAGCCATACTCGATAAGTTTATCAGTGTCGGTTTCGTGGTGTTGGTCATTCTGTTTCAGGATGAGATACGCCGTTTTCTGATGGCGCTCGGTTCACACCGGGGATGGAAGTTCCTGGGAAAGCTTTTTTCTAAAAAGGATGCGAACAACGAGCGGGAAGGAAAATATGTCGCCCCCGTGGTGCTGGCTTGTATGAATATGGCCCGTAAAAAGACCGGAGCCCTGATTGTGATCCAGCAGGATGTCGACCTCTCCATATACGAGCATACGGGCGAAATGTTCACTGCCGATGTCAACGCCCGCCTGATCGAAAATATATTCTTTAAGAACAGCCCTCTGCATGACGGGGCGATGATCATTGCCGACGGCCGGATCAAGGCCGCAGGCTGTATCCTTCCGGTAGCGCAGAATGCCAATTTGCCGAAAGATCTCGGACTACGCCACCGTTCCGCGCTCGGAATGTCTCTTGAAACCGATGCATTGATTATTATTGTATCGGAAGAACGGGGTAAAATATCTGTTGCTCACAACGGTAAGCTCGATATCAACATTTCAGCCGAAGATCTGCAACAAATCCTCTCCGGCGAGCGAGAAGTAGTGAATTACTGTTAAATGTTCTGAAAGTGACAGCTCCGGTTGCAAATAGTTTGTGCTTTTTGCAAACTCTATGTTGCATTTTGTCTACTTTTGTACCCGCAAACAGTAGCAATTACTAAATACTATAAAAAATATCTTCCGCTATGGACTTAATGCAAGAGATTATTGCACGCGCTAAAGCTGACAAGCAGCGTATCGTTCTTCCTGAAGGAACAGAAGAAAGAACATTGAAAGCCGCCGACCGTTTATTGGCCGATGGAGTTGCTGACATTATCCTGATTGGAAATCCCGCAGAGATTTCTTCTTTGGCAGCAAACTACGGTCTGAACCACATCGGACAGGCTACTATTGTTGACCCTAAAAATCACGAAAAGAAAGCTGCTTATGCAGACCTGCTTTTCCAATTACGTCAGAAAAAAGGTATGACTCCGGAGAAGGCAGCTGTCCTTGCTGAAGATCCTTTGTATCTGGCTTGCCTGATGATCAAGGCCGGCGATGCTGACGGCGAAATTGCCGGTGCACAGAACACGACAGGAAATGTGCTTCGTCCCGCTTTGCAGATCGTGAAGACTGCTCCGGGTATGAGCTGTGTATCGGGTGCATTCCTTATGTTTACCAAGAAGCCGGAATACGGAAAAGAAGGCCTTCTTGTTTTTGCTGACTGTGCTGTAATGCCTAATCCTACTGCTCCCGAACTGGCTAGTATCGCCGTGGCGACTGCTGCGACAGCCCGCGACATCGTAGGTGTTGAACCTCGTGTTGCTATGTTGAGCTTCTCTACAAAAGGCAGTGCCTCTCACGAAATGGTAGACAAAGTAGTGGAAGCTACCCGTCTGGCAAAAGAAATGGCTCCTGAACTGAAGATCGACGGTGAATTGCAGTCTGATGCTGCCCTGGTAGGATCTGTTGCTTCTTTGAAAGCACCGGGTAGCGAAGTGGCCGGTCAGGCAAACGTATTGGTATTCCCGACACTGGAAGTAGGTAATATCGCTTATAAGCTGGTTCAGCGTCTGGGTGATGCAGAAGCAGTAGGCCCGATCCTTCAGGGTATGGCTGCTCCGGTGAACGACCTTTCACGCGGTTGCTCTGTAGACGATATCTATAAGATGGTGGCTATCGCCAGCAACCAGTCTATCGGCTTAAAGGCGGCTAAAAAGTAAAAAAGACACAACAAGTAAGATATGAAGATATTAGTTTTAAATTGCGGAAGTTCGTCTGTTAAGTACAAGTTGTTCAATATGGACACACACGAAGTACTTGCACAGGGTGGCGTTGAGAAACTGGGTTTGCCGGGTTCTTTCCTCAAATTCACCCAGCCGGATGGTAAGAAAGTAATTCTGGATAAGGAATTACCCGAACACAATGCGGCTATCGAGTTTATCCTGAGCGTGCTGACAGATGACAAATACGGCTGTATCAAGTCGTATAACGAAATTGATGCTGTAGGCCATCGTGTGGTACATGGTGGAGAAGCATTCAGCGGAAGTGTGGAAATTACTCCGGAAGTGATCGGTAAGATGGTTGAGTGCATCGACCTGGCACCGCTTCATAACCCGCCAAACCTGAAAGGTATCCGTGCCATGAGCGCATTGATTCCGGGCATCCGTCAGGTAGGTGTGTTCGATACTGCTTTCCACCAGACCATGCCGGACTATGCTTATATGTACGGTCTGCCTTATTCACTGTATAAGAAATACGGTATCCGTCGTTACGGTTTCCACGGAACCAGCCACCGTTATGTATCAAAACGTGCCTGCGATATCCTGGGTGTTCCGTACGAAGAACAAAAGATCATTACAGCTCACGTAGGTAACGGAGGTTCAATCGCTGCAGTGAAGAACGGTAAGAGTATTGACACTTCTATGGGTCTGACTCCGGTCGAAGGTCTGCTGATGGGAACCCGTTGCGGTGATGTAGATGCAGGTGCACTTACATTCATCATGGATAAGGAAAAACTGGATGCCAAAGGTTTGTCTGACCTGATCAACAAACAGAGCGGTGTACAGGGAGTTTCCGGTATCTCTTCCGATATGCGTGAGATTGAAGCGGCTGTTGCTGATGGCGATAAACGTGCTATTCTGGCTCTGAATATTTACAACTATCGTATCAAGAAATACATCGGTGCTTATGCTGCAGCCATGGGCGGTTGCGATATCCTGGTATGGACAGGCGGTGTAGGTGAGAACCAGTGGGCTACCCGTCGTGTCGTATGTGAAAACATGGAATACATGGGCATGAAGATCGACGTTCAGAAGAACGAAGGTATGCGTGGCGAAGAAATGGTGATCAGCACTCCGGACAGTAAGGTGACAATCATTGTTGTTCCTACCGACGAAGAATATATGATCGCTTCCGATACAATGGATATATTAGGTAAATAAATATTGGTAATTAAAAAACTAGTCCTCACAGCTTACAAAACACAGGATTAGTGTTTAGACTGCCCCGACACCGGTTGGGGCAGTTTTTTTATCTGTTATTCTGCTTCGAACTGTTCGAGGAACAGGTTCTCCCCATCCCATACGATATAAGAAAAGAGCGTCATCCAGTCGCCGGCGATCAGCAGGCGGGAAGTACGCGAAAGCATCAGGTCGAGCATGATATGACGATGCCCGAAGATGAAGAAATTGATATCGGGATGTGTCTTAAGATATTCTTTGGCGAAAACGACCAGGTATTCGGCCGCTTCCCCTTTATATTTCTGTGCATCCTCTTTCTCCAGACCGCTTTTGCGGCTGTTGAGCGACCATCCGAGGGCAAAACCGAACGTCCAGCGGGGATGGATACCTGCATACAACCACTGGCAGAATTTATTACGGAAAACGGCACGGATAAACCGGAAAGCCTTGCTGCGGTAGTCCACCTCGTCACCATGTCCGAGGAAGAAACGCTTACCCAGCAGGTCGGTCGTTAATACATCCCGGTGAATGATTGCACCTATCTCGTTGGGAAGGTAATCGAACATCCAGATATCGTGGTTACCGATAAATATATGGATCTCGACACCGCTGTCGGCCAGTTCGGCCAGCTTCCCGAGGAAACGGGTAAACCCTTTGGGCACTACATATTTGTATTCGTACCAGTAGTCGAATATATCCCCCAGGAAATAGACCGCCAGCGCATTCTCTTTGATACTGTCGAGCCAGCGCACCAGCTTCTTCTCGACGGCCAACGGGTCTTTATGAAAGCGGGCGCCCAGATGGGCGTCCGATGCAAAGTATATTTTCTTTCGGGAGGGATTCATAAGAAACCTAGTTCCAGTTTAGCCTCTTCCGACATCATTTCCTTATCCCATTCGGGTTCAAACACGAGGTTGACTTCCACATTGTTCACACCGTCTACCGACTCCACTTTCATACGGACATCTTCCAGGATGAAATCGGCTGCCGGACAGTTGGGGGCAGTCAGGGTCATATCTATACGGACATTCTTATCGTTGTCTACATCTACTTTATATATCAGGCCAAGGTCAAATACGTTGACCGGTATTTCCGGGTCGTACACTGTCTTGAGCATGGCGACAATCGCTTCTTCTGTTTGGAGGAATTCGTTGTTCATCTTTCTTTAATTTGAATGCAAATATACATTAATATCTTCTATATACTAAACCGTAGAAAAGAGAAAATGTTTTACAAGCCCAGCCGTCCTTCGTCTGCATAGCTGAAGTAAGTACCGTCGGAGACGATCAGATGATCCGACAGCTTTATCTCCAGCAAGTCCGCCGCTTTGTCCAGCCGTCTGGTCAGGGCATCGTCCTGCGAGCTGGGGCGCACATTCCCCGACGGATGGTTATGGCAAAGGATGATCCCCGAAGCCAGCGCATTGATAGCCGTTTTAAGGATGATACGGAGGTCGGCGGACGTTTCCCCTGTTCCGCCCTGGCTGATCTTTGCCTTGCCGATCACTTTGCCGGCCCGGTTGGTCAGGGCTACCCACAATTCTTCGTACGGTAAATCGCAGAGTAGGGGATGAAAGAGGTTGTAAGCATCGCGGCTGCTCCGGATACTGTTGCGTAGGATAGGATCAGCCAGATTACGCCGTTTACCCAGTTCCAGGGCTGCACAAATGGTGATGGCCTTGGCTTCGCCGATCCCTTTGAAACCGGACACTAAATCCTGTATAGACAGTTTGCCTAATGCATTCAGATTGTACTCTACACTGTTGAGGATACGTTGCGACAACTGGACAGCCGTCTCGTTACTGTTGCCTGAACCGATGAGGATGGCCAGGAGTTCGGCATCACTGAGGGAAGTAACGCCTTTAAGCAGCATTTTTTCACGCGGGCGGTCTTCTTCTGCCCATTCTTTTATTTTCATAGCGATGTGTTTTGGTTGTAAGGGCGGTTCGCGAACCGCCCTTACTGTGTTTGGTGTTGTATCTTATGAACGAACACGTCCGCAATAGGAACCGTCCGCCGTATTTACTTCGATAATTTCGCCTTCGTTGATGAATAACGGAACACGAACTTCGGCTCCTGTTTCAACTGTAGCAGGTTTCAATGTGTTAGTAGCAGTATCGCCCTTTACACCCGGTTCAGTGTAAGTAACCTTCAATTGAACTTTAGCAGGCAGGTCGGCGAAAAGAACTGTATCTGTAGAAGCATCGGAAACAACGTCAACGATTTCTTCTTCTTTCATATAGTCTACACCATTGATCAGGTTTTTGTCGATGATCACATCTTCGTAAGTTTCCTGATTCATGAAGTGATAGTGTTCGCCTTCTCTATATGTATATTGATGAGGACGACGTTCTACACGTACATCTTCCAGTTTTTCATCGATATTGAAACGGCGATCAAGGATACCACCTTTTACTACATCTTTCAGTTTGGTACGCATGAAGGTGTTTCCTTTTCCCGGTTTTACGTGAAGGAATTCAACGCAGAAATATAATTTCCCGTCCAGGCGGATACACGTTCCGTTTTTAATGTCTTGTGAATTAATCATACGATCTATTTTTTATTTATAATGATTTTGTACTGTCATCGGTAATTTTCGGGTACAAAAGTAGTGTTTTCCTCTTAAAGTACCAACACGTAGTCTCCTTTTTCTTCAGAAAAGAGTTGCAAATCAGTCTGATATGATCTGCGTAAACGGATACTACTTAAAACAGGGAAATAATAAAGCTGATAACGGGGACTAAAATAGCCGTCATGATACCCATCAGTCCGATTGCCAATCCGCTCAATGCGCCTTCAATCGCTCCGATCTGTATAGCCACCGAAGTACCTACGCCGTGGGACGATGCGCCCAGTGCCAATCCTTTGGCAATCCGGCTCTCGATACCTAATACTTTCATCACGAACGGGCCGACGATGCTCCCGAATATACCTACCGCCACAACGATAACAGCCGTTAGCGAAGGGATCCCCCCGGCTTTTTCGGCAATCCCCATCGCAATAGGGGTCGTTACGGATTTCGGTTGCAGGGTGGCTATCAATGCCTGGTCGGCTCCCATCAGGTCACCGATCACAATCACGCTTACAATCCCGACGATGGCGCCTATAAAGACAGAGGTAAGGATAGAGATCACATTCCCTTTCAGGTATTGCATCTGCTCGTATAACACAAATCCCAATGCGACAACCGATGGCCCCAGCATGAAATGGATCAGGTGGCTTCCCCGTTGGAAAGACTCGTATTCGATCCCCATCGTTTCGAGTACGACAATGATAACGAGGATAGATGTCAGCAGCGGGTGCAGCAGGCTGATACGTGTTTTCTTATACAAAGCCAATGCCGCCAGATAAGTACCGATAACCAATGTGAGTGAAAATACTTCCGATTGTGCCAGATTATTCATTGTTTCGGCCCTCATTGCCTAATTTTTGCTGGATAAGTGCGACACTAGCAATAACTAAAATAGTACTTACAACGGATGCGGTAAGGATGACAGCCCAATATTGTGAGATGACCCCCAGCGACGTCATAAGCCCGACACCTGCGGGAAGGAAGAACAACCCCATGTTTTCAGTCAGGATCGTGGATAGTTTTTTTACATTGGCGGGCTTCACCAGCTTAAACACCAATGCCAGAAATAACAATATCATACCGATCACGCTTCCCGGAATGAAACCGTCGATAAAGGAGCTGATAAACTCTCCGGTAAAATAGAAGAACAGAATGTAAAATGCTTGTTTTAGCATATCTCTTTACTGTTTAAATAGACACTGCAAAGATAACAGCTTTGAATCAAATATGTTCTATAACATGTCGATTTAACATAAATACTTGTTGGAGAAGAATGCCCAATAACAACCTTTAACGCAGGTGTGTTATAACTTGATGGCTCATTTATAGGAAATAATGAACCTGTTTGTGATATTCTCATGATTTTTTGAGAAGAAAACAGATATGTAATAAATAATAATCCTAACTTTGTAACAAACAAAATTATATAGCTATGAAAAATCAAGGAGAGATCATTGTTTACCAACCGGAAAAGACTTTACAGTTGGAAGTCAGAATGGAAAATGAAACAGTTTGGCTGACCCAGGCGCAAATGGCTGATTTATTTGAGACAACCCCTCAAAATATTACACTACACATTAAGAATATTTATGTTGAACAGGAGTTAATTGCAGATTCAACTTGTAAGGATTTCTTACAAGTTCGTGAAGAAGGAAGCAGGATGATAAAAAGAATGCAGAAATTTTATAATCTTGATGTTATTATTTCTGTTGGCTATCGCGTCAAATCAAAGCGTGGAACTCAATTCCGTATTTGGGCAAATAAGATTTTAAAAGACTATTTGCTTAAAGGCTACTCTATCAATAAGAGAATTGAAAATATTGAAGCAAAAATAATTGAACATGATCAAAAGATCGACTTCTTTGTGAAAACATCGCTACCGCCGGTAGAAGGAGTTTTCTATGATGGTCAACTGTTCGATGCTTATAAGTTTGTAGCTGACCTGATCCGTACGGCTACCACCTCTCTTATCCTGATCGATAACTATATTGATGACACAGTGTTGACACTTTTCACCAAGCGCATTCCCGGAGTAACGGTTACGATCTATACTGCCCAACTGTCCAAACAACTATCATTAGATTTGCTGCGTCATAATTCGCAATACGAACCGATTGATATCCGCCAATTCCACCAGTCGCATGACCGCTTCCTCATTATAGACGAAAGAGAACTGTACCATATCGGCGCTTCATTAAAAGATTTAGGTAAAAAATGGTTCGCCTTCTCTAAAATGCAATTAGATATACAGGAGTTGTTGAGGCATTTATAGAAAGATTTGAGTGTGTTATTAGGAAGAATGTGAGTCTATTTGGACATAAACAATCTATCATAAAATAAGACAGGCCTAGTTACAGGTTCATTTGAAGTAGATAGTGGTAGCCTACTCTTACTATTATCTGGTGGGGCTGTCGTTTCAAACGATAGCCCTTTTTTGTGGGTGAAAATGCTCCGTTTATTCCCCTAAAAACAGCCTAAATCCCCTCTATTAACAATTCTCGGCGAAAACTTGAAAAAACGGGTATTGATACACAGACTATTATGAAACGCGCGCGGGTACATATCTATATAAATAGGGGTAGTGAAAAGTGGTATATGATCAGTTGAATAATAAAGGGTAGATGTCAAAAAATGACTGACTATATAAATCGTTCCTTTTTTCTAGTCATGCAAAGGTATCGCTAAATTTTGAATCTACAATCCTTTTAAGAATTATTTTGTCTAATCTATCTGCTTTCTTATCAACCGTATAGCAAAGTTAGTATGAAATTCCATCTTTTTTACACGAAAGTAATCGACCTTCAAAAAAATGACTAGAAAAAAGGAACGTTTAGGCTAGTCATTTAACAATTGACAACACTAAAGTATCCTTTACAAACAGGCTTTTTAGAAACACTATTATTAATATTAAATTAAAGATTATGAACAAAAAGTTTTCTACGCTTTTGACAGCGGGCTTACTGGTAGGTGGTTCGTTGTTTGTTCCTGTAAATGCTACGGATGTTACTCCGACGCAGTTCACAGCTGCTATCAAAAGCAATGTGTTGAGCATTGAAGATTTGAAAGAGGCTCTGACTGATTTTGACGGTAAGATCGAACTGACTGGAGATGTAGATTTGTCGACTGGAAACCCAACAGTCAAATATGTTGTCATTACTGACGAGGATATTGTACTGACTGCGGCTAAAGACAAGGAAGTAACTTTCACCGGTCGTGTTGTTATCGGTGCTGAAGGTGTAACGATTTCCGGTTTGAAATTCGTGAATAATCCTGAAACAGGCATTGGTGGTTATTGGCAAAAAACAGCTATTGCTGCATTTGCAAGCAAGGTGACTATCACAGGTAATACATTCACTGCCGGTAATAATCCTGTTACGTTGACAAACGGTGTTGTTCTTTATCCGCAAAATGAAAAAGTGGAATGGACTGTCTCAGGAAATACTTTTGAAGGATTGAATAAGGTTGTTGATAAATGGTACTCTTCAGCTATCCAGGTTTACCAGGGTACAGCAGGAGAAGTAAAGGCCGGCGATCCTTTAAAAGATAGTGGACTACTGGGTGTGAATGTAGAAAGTGGTCCAGCGGACAATGCTACTCCTATTATTAAAGAAGGTCTTAACGCAGCTACTTTGGCAAGCGGTAATACTTTTGAAAATTGTGCAGCCGACGTGTTTGTACGTAACAATGTAGAATTAGCTGCCGGTGCTTCAACAGAAGCTGCTTATGTATCTAACCCGGAAGCAAGTGCTAACGAAGCTGTAAAAGCAGCCTTGAAAGACGCTATCAGTACTGTTGCAGAAAACGGAAGCATCAACTTTGCCGGTACAGCAGCAGAACTGAATGATCTTTTGAAGGCGGAAACAGACTTGGCAAACGTGGCTATCACTACGGAAGACCAGATAGTTGTTACCGGTATCAAATACATGCCGCAAGAACAGATTAAAGTAACAAGTGATGATGTACTTTTCAACTTGGCTGCAAAAACAGTTGATGGTGCTTATTATTTATTAGTAAAGGCAGGTGAAAATGCAAGTTCAAGTGCACAAGCAGATTCTGTACTGATTCTGAATAACGGTGCTCCCGAATTTGTAGCTGTTGCTGGTGTTACTGCTACCCAATTGGCAGATCCTGCTAACTACTGGAAAGTAGAAACAAAGACTGCTATCAAGACAGTTGACTATACATTCACAAATAAGGCTGACGAACCATATACATTGAAAGTGAACGGTGAAACCGTATTGCGTGCTTTAGGTAACGTAGCTTATGACAAGGGTGTTGCTTTCGAACTGGCACAAGATCCGACTACTAAAGCTCCTATCGTAGGTGCAGCTCATTATTTCGGTTTGTATACAGCTGATGTTTACCAGTTGTCTGCATCTGACCTGAACTGGTTCGAAAAAGATGGTTTCTCTGTAACGATCGCTCCGGAAGGTGTGAAAGGTAATCCGTTTGCAGGTCACCTGACACCGATGAAATGGAACAGCACGAAGAAAGCATTTGAAGTTGCTACAACAACAGACAATGAACTGTACTTCATGACGGAAGCTGAAAAATATATCGTTGTAAAAGAATACGAAGCCAACGGCTCTATCTACAACCAATCTATCTATGCTTTCGATACAGTAAGCGAAGAAGACCTGGTTGCTGACCTGAAAAAGGCAAAAGTAGAAGACCGTAAACTGTTCGGTGAATTCAACGCTTTCTATTTCCCGAAGACTGCTCTGGTTGAAGACGAATTGACTACAGCGTCTATCGACAGCATGACTGTAAAAGTGTTGGGCTTGAACGCAACGACGAAAAAGAAAGAATTGCAGTCTGCTGTAGTAGGTTTTGCATACCTGACAGAAAAGAAAGTGGCTACTTTGGCTGCATCTATCGAGTTTGGTTTAAATAAGATCGCTATCAGCATGGGCGACAATGTAGTTAAACCTGAGAACTTGTTGAAAGACGCTTACTTTACTGTTACGATGTTGACAGAAGATGGCGATGACTTACGTTTAGCTGTTAACGATTGCGAAGGCAAGGGTTGGGTTGAATCTGTAGGTAACGAACTGGAAGCTCAATGGGCTATTACTTACGACGAAAAGACAGCCAAGTATACATTGACTAACCGTGAAAACAAAGACGTTACTATCGAGGTTGACCGCAACGCTTTGCGTGAAGACGAAGATACAGAAGACAACTACTATGTATACAATGGAGATGTTGTTGAAATTAAAGCCGTAGAAGGAGCAAAAGCTTCAGACGGTTACCTGTATCTGGGTGACATCGACAACCAGCGTTTCGTAATGGCTCATCATTCAGGTGTATACAAACAGAACGCTTGGTTCGTTGAAAACAAAGATGGTTTCGTTGTGTTGGACGTAGATGCTACTCCGATGGAAATCAAAGTAATCGATGTGGATACAGCCAAAGTAACAACTACGGTAGGTTTCTATAAAGATGGTAAGTATACAACTAAAGATTATACATTAAAAGCTCCGGTTTACCTGTTCGCCAACATGAAAGGTAGCGAACTGGGTCTGGTAGAAGGTAAGTATGCTTTCGACGCTAATCAGGATACATTGGCTATCCGCCAGGATGGTGAATACTACAACCTGCGCGTGGTTAAGAACGGTGCTGCTATGGAATGTGCAAAGGTTTATGCAAGCACATCCGATAAAGATGCCGGTTTCTTGAAGAAACAGAATGGCTTGTACACTGAAACTACCAACGACCTGTTCGTTGTGGAATCTTTGGATCGTCCGGTTTATCGCCGTCTGGGCGTGACAATCGAAAACGACGGTTTCGTGAACGAAGGTGTTAACAATGCTAAGTTCTACCGTACGAACGATGTGACAGGTTACTACCTGTATGAAAATAGCGCTAACCGCAATACACAGGGTGGTGCACGTAGCCTGAATTTCTTAGGTGAAACTCATCTGACCGACCTGCCTGCAAATGCAGCTCTGCCTATCTTCATCGATACAGCTTATGTACGTAATGAAACACATAAACCGTTATATATGTTGGCAGTGCGCAACGAAGATGCTGTAGAAGGTACTCCGTTCAAACCGTGTGATAAAGAAGATAATCATGGTTACGATCAGGATGGCAATCCGTTGACAGCAGAACAGTGCCCGCATGCAACTCAGGCTGTTCCGGGTTACCGTAAAGCTCATTATCTGGTTGCCCTGAGCGATTCAATATATACTGGCAACAATGATATGGTTGAATATAAAGGCAAGACTCGTTTGGCTTTCGTGCCTGCTACTCATTTCGAAAATGACACATTGGTAATCGAAAGCTCTAAATTTACAAATAGCAAGAAATTGGCTAAGAATGATACATTGTCTTTAGCTAATGATAAGGATTAAGCTTTGATGAACGCAGCTACTTTCGCATTCCGCTTGGTTGATCCGGCTGACAAAGAAAATGGCGACTTCTACATCGAAACAGAAGTGAATGGTAAAACAAACTATGTACATGTATTGAACACTGTTCCTGTACTGGTTGAAAACATTGCCGATGCCGCTCCGTTCAATGTAGAATTAACAGACGAAGATGCTACAGCCAACGATGCAATTGCAGTGGATGGTGTGAAAGTTATCGCAACAGAAGGTGCAGTAATTATCAAGGGTGCAGCTGGTAAGAAAGTTGCTATCAGCAACGTTCTTGGTCAGACAATCGCTAACACAGTTCTTTCTTCCGACAATGCTACTATCTCTGCACCTGCAGGTATCGTAGTAGTAGCCGTAGAAGGTGAAGCTGCTGTAAAAGCAATCGTAAAATAATAGAAACTATTTATAATCAATAAATTTAAATTTGACTGCGCGGTTGATGCCCTATACAAGAATCAACTAATTACCCCGTGAGGGCGAACAAGCAGTCGTATTAATACTAAAGTAATGAAATAAAGTTCTTCTGTTCAACCTCTGTGAAGAGCAAAAACAGACAAAAACAAGCCCCGGGGGAGTAATCTTCCGGGGCTTCGTTTTTAGAAAAAGCTGAACTATCTCTTATCTCTCGGCATATTGCCACAACATATAATTTAAAATTCAACAATCATGAAAAAAAATTGAATGCCGGCCAGCTTAACCGGGCGGCGCAACTTTTGGGAAACGATTGCGGGGAGCTGGAAAGCCTGCTTCGCAAAGTGATGAAACATAACAACAGCCTCGGGCGGTTGCTGCAAAATGCCGTATGGGAGGAGGATATGGTGAAGGAAGAACTGATTGTCCTGACCATGCCTACCGCCACCTTTCTGGAATGGCTCGGCCCTTTGCTGGAAAGCCGGGACTGGACTGTCAACGGACGGCATGAAATCAGGCCCTTCCTGCGTGCCTTCCTTTCCGTGTTTCGCCTGCGCACGGCTCCCGACAAAGACTGTCTGACGATGGGAACGATCGAAAACCTCGTGCTCGATTATCTCTATGTGCGCCGCAAAACGCAATAAGACAAATCGTTAGCAGTCTGTTTCCTGGGCGGCTTGTTGTTTTCTTAAAAGAAAAGAAAGCAATAGGTCGCCTTGTTTATCATCCCTACCTTGTAGGATATAAACCAATCTCAAAATACAATTTATTATGTTACAAGTAACGGTGTTTACCAAATTTAAAACCTGTATGGGTGATGTTAACCTGATCGATGTCCTTTACGATATCCGTAACGGGAAGTATGCACCGGCTGTCAACCGTATCCGTCTCTGCATGGACAAAGACGATACCGAAGCAGCCGACAGACTGAAGAAAGGACTGCCCGCCGTCACTATCTCCGCCACCTACCGGAAAAGACGGGTGGCGGGGTGTATGACCGGTTACAATCCGCTGACGATCCTCGATATCGACGGGTTGCCGAAGGCGGAACTACCCCGCCTGCTGGCCTTGCTTCGCGAAGCGGTCTATACGGTGGCCTGCTGGATCAGTCCGCGCGGACGAGGGATCAAAGTCATTGTTTATCCGGCTGTCGGCTTGGAGTTGGTGCCCGATAACCATGTCGTTGTCTATAACCTGGTGAAAGACTGGTACGGGAAACTGCTGGGTGTGGAAGTCGATGCTTCCGGTAAAGATGCCGGGCGGCTCTGTCTCGTTTCGTACGATCCGGCGCTTTATATCTCTCCCCGGTTCGAGCCCTGGCTGAAAGGGGAGGGCGGCCTGCCCGACGGACTGCCGCCGATAGAAGCCGTCGTGTCGGATAAGGCGGTGAAACTGCTTGCGATGGCCCGCAAAAGTACCACCCGCAAAATGGCCTATGCCGAGGGTAACCGCAATAACTACGTACACCTTTTCGCCAGCCATTGCAACCGGTTGGGCGTGGAAAAAAGGGAGGTGGAAAAGTATGCCGGAAAAACATTTGCCGACTTGTCGGCAGACGAATGTACGTTGGCTATCGACAGTGCTTATGCGCGTGCCGACCAGCATGCAACGGAGACAGCTCCCGCCAGGCGTTCGTCGCGTGGCGATGGTTTTGTCTGCCGGATACAGGAATACCTGGTTCCGCGTTATGAGTTGCGCCGTAATGTGGTGCGCCGTCAGGTCGAGTATCGCGACAGGCAGGAGGAAGGGGCTGTTTTTATGGCGGTCACCGATTATTGGGAGAATTCTGTTTGGTGCGCTTTGCAGAAGGAGGAGATATTCTGCCATGTCTCCGATCTGCGGGCGGTGATCCATTCCGATTTCAGTCCTGCATACGATCCGTTCTGTTCTTATTTCGAACAGCTACCCGCCTGGAACGGGCAAACCGACCCGATCGGTGACCTGGCGGCTACGCTTGAAACCACCCGTCCGGACTTTTGGAGGAAGTGTTTTAAAAAGTGGATCGTGGCACTCGTGGCCTGTGCCGTCGATCCCCATAAGGAGAACCATACCGTCCTGCTGCTGAGCGGTGCGCAGGGATTGGGTAAGACCACCTGGTTGCGCCGGCTGGTGCCCCCTGTGCTCCATGAGTATGTCTATTCGGGTTACCTCGATCCGTCGTCGAAAGACTCGTCGCTGATGATGAGCGACTGTATCCTGATCATCCTCGATGAGTTGTCGGGACAGAGCCGCATGGAGGTGAACCGCCTAAAGGCGATGATCACGAAAGATGCCGTGCGCGAACGCCGTCCCTATGCCCGTAATGCCGAAGTGTACGACCGCCGTGCATCCTTTGCCGCCACCGTCAACGACAACCAGATCCTGACCGACCGCACCGGTTCGCGCCGTTTCCTTTGTTTCGAAGCGACGCAGATCGATTATCTCTCTCCGGTAGATTATGCGGCTGTTTATGCGCAGGCGCTGGCTTTGTTTCGTGCCGGTTTCCGTTATTGGTTTGCCGATGCCGACATTATGGAGGTGAACGATAACAACGAGCCTTTCCAGCAAACCAGCCCGGAAGTGGAGTTATTTTATACTTATTTTCGCAAACCGGAGCGTTTTGAGGCTTATATTTTGCTCTCAAGTAGTGAGATTGTGGCCAAAATAGCTGAAAAAACACGTCTCCCGTTGACAAGTATCAGTGTAAATGTGATCGGAAAGATGCTGAAAAGAGATGGTTTTGTGTGTCAGAAGAAGCATGGGAAGTGGCTCTTTTCCGTTGTAGAGTTAAACTTCGACCAGGTAGAAGCCCATCGTAGAGGCTTCTGAGCGGGATCGGGGGAAGATGGGGAAGGTAATTTGCGTTTCTGGAAAGTACTTGAAGTGATGTTCCTTGTTCCTTGCAGCTGGAGGGGGACAAGGAACATGTATTACAGTAAGTTCACCAACTCGTAAATTACCTTCCCCATCTTCCCCCGTTTCCTGCCTCATTTATCTTTTTTGCTGCATTCGCTCCCGGTGGCTGCTGCACCCGTTTTCAGTAGGTGCGGCAGCTATTTTTACCGGCTGCCGCAGCCACAGAAAACCGTTGCCGCAGTCATTCCGTGTGTTTTTCTCCCTTCGGATTCTTCAGGGTTCTCCCAGGTGTTCGACGATACATTCCACCTGTTTAGGCGTGAAGCACCTGATGCCGGGACGATAGCCCAGCTCGACCAGTTTCGCTTTCAGCACGCCATGATAATTGATCCACCGCCAAAGTTGCATAATAGCTCCTCTCCGGCTCATATGAGGGCTGTAAAGCTCAGCCAGCTCACCTACTCCGTAGGCTCGTATTTCAAAGGATGTATTTCCCATTGTGTGATTGTTTTATATCCCCTAAGGTACGAATAATCAATGGATATATGAAATTATTCTGGTTTAATGTTTCCTCATTGAGTCTCCTTTTTTTACCACTAATGGCAATTAGAAATTTATCGGAAATAAAATGTCGCTTCGTCACACCCTGTCACCTCTGTCTACAAGGTGGGTAGGCGGTGGTCGTATCTTTGATATGTAATTAATAATCAACTAAAAACAATTAAGTTATGCCATTACAATTTCATTTGGTTCTCAGAAAGAACCTGAGTAAAAATGTGGAAGCGGGGAAAGAGAAACTCCACTATGCGC